>Ga0316608_1000162_pt1 | contig 35948 bp, 49 predicted proteins | sample MIS2016152B_MG_FD_207673 | JGI IMG/M metagenome (GOLD analysis project Ga0316608, IMG submission 207673) | Microbial mat bacterial communities from Middle Island sinkhole, Lake Huron, Michigan, United States - MIS.2016.152B | ecosystem: Environmental > Aquatic > Freshwater > Lake > Sediment... | reverse complement strand
CATATCAACTGCTAAGTTACCGTCTATGACCCTATAAAGAGCTCCAGCTATTTCTTCTGTTCTACCGTTAGAAAGTGTAGGAGTTCCTGTTCCATCGGCATAACTTGTAAGTGTAAAACCACTTGCAATTACACCTTGAAGCCCATCCTGTAAGCCTAAGCTATTTGTTATGAGTAATGATACATTTTCGATACTTGCCATAATTTAGTTCCTTTATAATATTAACTTTAATTTTCTATCTTTTCACTTTTTAAGTACATTCTTCTACATTAAATGTAAAACTATACTTGCTTAAATCTCTTCCTTTCGGAACAAAGGTTATATTAGCAAAGTACGGCTCGAATGGTCTAGCCTGTGTTTCTTCAAATTGGCAGAATATTACAGGTTTTAGTCTAGTTAATCTATTTTCATATAAATCAATCCAATCTATATATTCTTCTTGTGTAGCTATAGTAACAGTAAAAGCCTCTGTTTTCCTTAATATTCCAGGTTGAGAGAAGAATCTTCCTGATATTGACCTATTACTAATATCATTACTGATATAACTAGGAATAACTCCTGGTTTATGGTATTCAGAACGAATAGGAATACCTAAGTAAAACTTACCTATATATTGTAATCCAGTATCTACAGTTTGAAGCTTCCAATATCTATATGTTTCATCTATTTCTGTAACAATAGTAGTTAAAGGTAGTTGATAATCATAGTTAATAGTATTCTGTAAACCACCAGCAATACCTAGATTACCAGCTAAATCTACTACCATATTAACAGAACTTATGCTATTCTTATATACAGAACCATCTTGAGATATTACAATCGTATCAGACGTACCTTCAAAAGCATGTCTAAAAGCGTCTTCATTGTATTGGAATGTAAGAGAACCGCCATCAGTTAAAACACCATCTTTAGGAAGTGTTATTGTAAATTCTTTATTACCAGTATGGAATGAGTTCCAAGTGTTTAATTCAACATCATTAAATGGTTTTAAAGTAACTTGCCCGTAAGATATAGTCCCATTACTACCACTAAACCCTAAATTACCTGCGTAATCAACTATGAGGTTTTCTTCCGATATACTATTTCTATATACAGAACCATTAGTTGCTATTACATATTCAATACTTGCTCCTAGAGTAGAAGCATAAAGCCATGCTGCTCTATGAAAATAGTATTGGAAAGAACCTTGTGTCCCACCAAAAGTAAATGTTTTTAGGCCATTTGAAGCTGCTGTAGCCATTGCATAAGGATAAAACCCATCGTTAAAATAACTAACTTCTGCTATTAATGGATTAGGGTATGAAGTCCATTCTACTGTAAATCTTATGTAACCATTCATAGTTTGGTTTTGGTTAGACTTTCTAAAAGGAGCTGATATATCACCGCCTGATAAAGAATCATAACTGCCATTAAAAGCCCATATTGCGTCTCCAGCTTTTAAATAACAGTTACCGTATCCAGGTTCACCAATATCTGTAGCTACGAATGGAACAAAGTTACTAGCAGTTTCAGTACTATCATTAGGGTTATTTAGGTCTTCTTCTGTAGGAGAAGAGTAATTACTATCATTAAATACATAACCTAATCCAGAAACCATATCCTGAGTTCCTATTGTATTTAAAGGAAATCTATAGTTTAACGTGCCTAAAGATAGTCTAGTATTATTATCATACTGCGCGTATTGAGAACTTACTGGTAGAAAAGGCGTTAATTCAGTATCACCATATACGGATATTATTTTACCGTAAGATATACAGGTTACTTCCCGAATTGGGTAATAAAGAGAAGCACTTCCTGTAAATGCTCTTCCACCAATACCATCAATCCAAGTTTGAATATAAGGTAATCCGTTTAATGTAACAACATTTTGTATTGTATAAGCTACATCATCTACTACTTCCATTCCTTCTAATTGTATTTTATCACCAACAGTTATACTTTCTAAGTCTGTTTGTAAGTCTAATGTATTTACAGTTATTGTTAAATCACTTCCACCATATGCTTGGCTAAACTCTGTACCTTCTCCAGGTTTATTTGCATCTTTTACTATAAAGAAATAGTAATCAATGCCATTATATTCCTTACTTAATATTTTATGAAAACCTTTATCAGCATCTTGAATACCTGTAAAGTTAAGGTAAACATAATCGTTTGCGTTAAAATTAAAAGTATTGTTTGTAGGAGGTGCACTAGTTTTTGTTATAGGTATTTTAATTGCGTCTACAAGTCTCCCACCAAATGAAGTATCTTTAATTAAGTAAACTTGATTCATATAACCAGCTGTTTGTTGGGTTGTATAGACTTCTGAGCTTCTTAAACTACCACCGACTTGAATACCGTGGTCAGTAGCTGTAATTACTACCTTAGATAAGTTTGGGAATGTATCAAACTCCTCATTTGGTAATGTTAAATCTGAGTCTGTTCCTGTTGAATAGTCTGTTCCAATTGTAGGAGTATAAGGTAAACCACCTGCTAAACCTAAATCTCCATTGATTGTTACTACTAGGTTTTGTTCTGCAATAGAATCTTTATATACTGCACCTGATGTAGAAATAACTATACTAGAAGTAGTATTTAAAAATGCAGTAGTCCATGCAGTACTATCAAAATAGTACTCAAAATAACCACCTAAAATATCTCCATCTGCAAGTCTTGGTAGGTAAAATCTCTTTAAACCATTACTAGCTGATGTTGCAATGGCAGTTATTGTAAGAGCATCTCCGTTAAACTTAAGAGCCCCATAAGTAGTTCCAGTTGAGCCATATTTAAGGAATATAATATTTTCTCCTACATTACCAACATTAGATTCCCATTGATAATTACCAATTTGAAATCTTAAAACACCAAAAGCAACATTAGTATCACATGGTTTAAAATTTGCAAGTGTAGTATTGTACGCATTTGTAGGATTGGTAAGATTATCATCAGTACCAGTTGCATAATCTAAATCTATAGATGTGTTAAAATAAGCACCACCTTTAAGAGTAATATCCGTAGAGCTGTTCATAATACCAACTGCTGTTACTTGTTTCTCGTCACCTAAATCAATAAGGATTTTCTGTTCAAATGTAGCATATCCATCTGCTCCATTCATAGTATCAGAGTAAAGGTTTTCTGACTTATAGGTAGAAGATTCATCCTCTATTGTTATAATAGCGTCTTCTAAGTAATTGTTTGTACATAATATCATACTAATGCTCCTGAATTTATTGTTAGATTTTGGTTAAAAGTTCCTTCTGATACTGCCTTTAAAATAGGTTCACTATCTAGGTTAACTGTTATTTGCGCTATGTAAGACCCAATTGATTGGCTAGGAGTACCTAAGCTATAAGAGGATAAATCATTTGTATAAGCTACTGTTTCTACTGGAGTTGGAAGTGTTTCGTCTGGTACTACCGCACCACTAGCGTTTTCGTCTTTAGCAGGTAATTTTAATACAGGTAAACTTGTAAATGTACTTGCGTATTGCTCTAGAGCTTTAGCTGAATCTTCTATCATCGAAATCGCAAAATCAAAAGATTCTGCTGTTTTTTTCTCTAGGTTAGCAAAAGAAGTATCGGAACCTGAATACGATGCTTTTACTTGAGCGACTGCTTTATCTCTTGCTTTCTGTCCAAATATAGAATTTGCTTCTGCCAAAGCTTGCTTCTTAGATAACTCAAACTCTGTTTTTTGTTGTTCTAATCTTGCGAGTGCAAGCTCTTTATCTATTTTAAGTTTAAGTATTGCTATAGCTTTATCTAATTCTTTCTCATAATCAGCATATGCTTTTTCAGCATCTATTTTATCTTTTTGCTCTTTTATTAAAGCTAGACCTTTTCTAGCTTCTTCCCTTTTTTGAGCGTCGGCAGTATTTTCAATAATATAAATGTACTCTGCGGCTTGTTCATCTAAAGCTAGTTTCTTTCTTTCTTCCTCTGCCTTTTCAATTTTAACAAGACCTAAGTCTGTTCGAGCTTTTTCTTTGGCAAATTCAGCATAAGCGTCTAGTAAATCTTTGGTCATAGTGAGACCCATTTCTTTTACTGTATCATCCCAAGATTTTGCCATTTCCTCGAATTTAGTCTCCATCTCAGAAACTAATTCTTCCGAAGCATTCTTACCACTATTTACAATTTGTTTAATAAGAACTGCCAGAGGGCCGCCGAGACTAATAAGAAAGTTTTTACCAAAATCTTCAAAACTAGAAAAACTTTTTGCTACATCTTTTATTAATGTTTTTATATCAAGAAGACCTTTAGCTACACCATTTACTGCTCTTGCCCCTTCATTTATTTTATAGTTTTGGTCATCATCCCATACTACTATCTTTTCTTTTGAAATCTTCTCTATAGCTTGAACAACTTGAATAATTAAACTTACCCAGTCCGTAGCAGATAACTGTCCCTCAGTCCCTACTTTAGATATAGCATCTGCAAGATTACCAAACTGAATAACCGTATCAGCTATAAGTTTATCATTACCTTCAAGATTCTGTGTAAATAATCCAGCTATTTGAACAGTTTCACCTAATGAGAAAGAGGTTTCTTTTATCTTATTTTTAAGTTCTTCTTCTTTTTTAAGTTTTTCATTATAAAGTTCTAAGTCTGTATCAGCAAGAGCTGTTGTAGCAACTTTCTCTATATAAAGCTGTTTTATATTAGCCAATTCTTTACCATCAGTACCAGTAAACTCATCAGCTTTAGTTAGTCTTTTTTCTTCAAGGTCTAAAATAGCTTGTAGAACAATCTCTTCTTCTTCTTTTGCTAAAGTTGCTTTTCTTTGTAGTTCTGTTTCAAATATAAGATAACCATTCTTTATTCTTGCTAACTCTATTTCAGATTTAAGTATTTTAAGTTGAGATTTATCTTCTGGTGTATCTTGTTTAGCAGTAGGTAATGTAGATGCACCACCTTTTAATCTAGCAAGTTGTTTATTAAGTTCTTCTAATACTTGAGAATATGAAGTAATATTTGAAGTATCAGTTCCTAAGTCTTTAATTGCCTGAGCAGCCAAATCTAGAGTTTTTTGCTGTCTCTCAGTAATTATTCCACCATTTAGATTAATATCTTTTGCTGCTTTTGCTATTTGTTCTAGTGCTTTAACCTGCTCATCTAGTGATAAATCTTTAAGTTTTTTAAAACCTTCACCTTTTAAGCCTGCTTCTTCTTCATTGACTTGTTTAATAGCATATGCAAGAGCTCCAAGTGCTATTACTGCACCCGCAACAATAGGAAGTAGAGGGACAAGTGCTGCTGTTCTAAGTAATGTAAGAAATGTTACAGTGCTATTTATAACTGGTATTAGGGCAAGCATTCCACCTGTTATTAAGATAACATCGTTTAATAGTTCTTTTTGAGTAGGGGATAAATCATTATAACCTTTAAGTAAATCACTTAAAGTCTTTACAACATCTTTTGCAATAGGTATTAGTTCTGTACCTAGGCTTTCTTTGAAGTCTTTAATAAGAGAATTAAGAGCTTCCTGCTCCTGCATTAACTTCTTAGTCTCTTCATCAAGAGCACCTGTAATCTGTTGTGTTTGTTTTAGAGCGTTATTGAATATAACTTGTGATTTAGCTGCCTTTTCAGACAGTCCTTCAACTTTAATTAATTGTAATACTTCATTCTTAAATGATTCAGATGTTTCATCTATAACTATACCTAACTCTAGAAGAGACTTAGATGAACCTTTTGCAATTGCTGCATTTATCTTCTCAGTAATATCTGCTGCTGAACCAGCATCTGCGTTATAATAAGCCCATGCTTGAGCAACATCAAATACTTGTTTAGATAAATCTAGTGCAGTATCTTTTGCTAAACCTAGTCCTTCTCCTATCCTAGTAGTTGCAAGTAGTCTTTCTTGAACGTCACCTGCTGTTAGTTTATATGTATCTTGTAATGCTTTTTGTACTTCTAAGGCTCTTGCACCAATTGCTTTGAATGTATTATCAAACTTATTCTGTACTACTTTAGCTTGAACTGCTGAGTTTAGTAATTCTTTGGTTATCTTAGAAACACCTGCAATAGCAAAGGCTCCACCTAAAACAGATGTTAAATCTTTAAAATTCCCTTTAGTTTTAGCTATGGCTTTATCTAATTGTTTAGTATCGCCTGTGATGGAATAGTAAAGTTCCCCTAAAGAAGTTTTCATTATTTACATCCTTTAAGGTTATTTTCTATTAATTTAGTTGCAGCCATAATATTTACGTTACCTTTATAGAGTGTCTTTTTGCTTTTAAAGCTTTCATAGCAAAGTCGGAAGGTTTAATTTCTTCCTTTGCTTTTACAGTATTACTTTCGTTTCTCTTTTTAAGCAGTTGTAGGTTTGTAAGAGCAGAGGCAAACTCTGGCTCCCATACCCACTCTATAATCTGTTCAGGAAACTGAGCCATGGCTATTGCATTCTCCGTAGCTTGTTTATCCATCTTCCTATCATAGAACTCCCTGGTAATAGGTACTTGTAAGTACTTAGTTAAAGCCCATATCAACCTATCTTTTTTAAGCGGTCTATTTATTTGGTTTTTTTTTTTACTGCGTCTGTTAAATCGTAATCTTTGTACACAACGCTATTAAGGAAGTTATTCATTGATTCGGGATACACTCTATCTTTCCAAAACTTATCATCTTGGATTAAAGCATCACTGTAACCATTGTCTTCCAGTATAAGCTTAATAATATCTCGTCTCTCGTTAAAGAAATCTGACTTACCAATAGCTTCTAGTTCTGTTTGCAGTTCTTTGTATTCTTCATCTAGTTTAACAAAGTCTTCTTTAAGGTCATCGATTGTCTTATTACTTTTATTAGTACTAGCAATCATCTCACCTTTCTTGTTAAGAATATCTGTCATGCTTTGGAACACATCTTTAGTTCTTCCAATAGTCTTAAGAATTTCACCATATCTATCTCTTACACCATTAGCAATAAAAGATATTTTAACTGGGTATTTCTTTTGTTTACCTTTTTCATTATAAACGAATTCGTAACTAACTACATTAATGTCCATGTTTGATTCCCTTGTTTAAGAGGGGAGGTAAGGGACTAACCTCCCCATATAGTTTATAGCTTACTAAAGTCCCTTGTAAGCTACCTATTGGTAAATTAATACCAATAGGGTTTAGTTATTAAACTTCAGAGTATGCTGAATTAGCAATAAAAAGCTTAAATAGTTGAGCACCAGCAGTCTTAGAAGTATCAATGTTACCAGTAAGAGAGAAATTAAATTCGTGGACTCCCTGCTCTGAGGCGGCCTTGAAATTTAACGACATTCCTGAATCTACCCCTACACCGTATACTTTTAATTCAGTATCGTAAGTAGTAAGAGTTTCGTCAGTATAATGTCTAAGTCTTGCGATATACTTAGTAAGAGATACAGTACCGTCACCAGATGTAGCTATTTTACCAGTAGATGGAGTATAGTCATATTGAATAACCATATCTTGTACTAAAGTAGTAACTGTAGCAGAGTCAAGGATAAAAACACCATATTCTCCGCTTTCATTTTGACCAATATAGAAGTCAGTATTAGCTACAAGAGCACCATTAACAGAACCAGTTACTGAGTCGACGGTTATTACACCGAGGTCAAAGTTTTGGTTAGCGATTTTAATGAACTTGTTATATTCCCAATCACCAGAGTCAACAGTTTGAGTAGCGTTGTTAACAATAGTTCCTGCAACGGAAGTACAGCTAATGAGTCCACCAGAAATCTTAGCGATTCCTTCTGGGTCAAGAGTCCATAACGCTGTTGGGCTTATTTGCAAGGTCTGGTTAGTTATTTTGGTTTTCAAAATACCTGCGTTTCCGCTTTCAAGTTGCTCGACCTCAAAGTTATGAGTTACTTGAGCTCCAGCAGCAAGAATACCTGCATCATAATAAGATACTTCATTATCTGTAGAAATTGCAAGATTTACGCCGTCAGGCATAATATACGATTTTTTATTTGTTTGTTTAGCCATGTTAAATTTCCTTTATTATATATTAACTTTAATTAAGTTTTTTTTCATTTTTTTAATTTTTCCACAGCTCTTTGTGGAAAATTATTACCAGATTTCGTTCTCGTACCGAATATTACCTCAGTTGCGTATGTTGAATCTGTAAATACCACCGCAGCCTTATTTTGGGACTCTAAATCAAAAGAGTCTCTCAAAGCCCCTGTTTTTACTGGTGCTTCTTGTTTGATATATTCTACTAAAGTTCCACCATCTTTCATAAGTTGGTCGAGTACTTCCTTGTCTATATCCTTCTGAGCTGAAGCATTTGGGGTAAATTTAGTCTTTATGTCTATCATTGCCCTTTTCCTGTAACAGAAACTATTGTGTTATAATTATCATTTAAGTCAACAGGAGCTATTGTTGGTAGGATATCCGCGACATAAAAATAACTATTACTTCTTTTCCTATTGCAAGCTTCGAATACTGCTAAAGCCGTAGCCTCAGAATCTGCTTGCTTTTTTGCCCTACAAGAGACATAAATCTCTATTTGTTGTACGGGTAAACCACCTTGGAACGAAGAGTTATTGTATAACAATATCGTCTTATTCTCAACGGTTAATGTATTTGTACCTGTCGCTGTTTGTACAGATTTAGGTAAAACAGTACCTTTGAATATCATGTAATTTGTTACAGCATTATAGACAAAAGTGTTTACTTTAGTCCTAATTGTAGCATTTGCGTAAAGTAAGGTAAATAAGTCATCTATCAAACTATTGTAAGCCATGGTTATACTACCTTTTCTAAGTAAATGTTGATAACTTCGCCTAGGTTAGCTACATCATCTTTGTATACTACATTGTATAATTGGTTATTAACTACCAATTGGTCAGAATCTAATATAGAAACTTTGTTATCTACGAGTAATACAGAGGAAACTCTTTCTCTCATCTTATCTGTTAGGACAGAAGTACTACCAGTGGTATTATAATGTATGTAATTACCTAGTAAAGTAGTAGTAGTAGTCTCATCAGTATCACCTGTTACAGGGTTAAATACGTTAGTAATAACTTTTTTACTAACAGGAACCTTGTTAATTCTAGATAATCTGTCTAATATGCTCATTTTAGGTAGGACTCACTCTATTTTTCTTACTGAAAGATATACATCTCATAAATAGGTTAGCTGTCTTATAGATTGCTTTACTATTAGAGTTGTTTCCACTAGTGTAAGATACAGAAACTGCGCCATAACTCTCACTAGATATACCTGAAGTAACTTTACTATTAGGGTCTACACCTTTTCTAGCATAAGCAAGTTCACAAATACCTCTTTTAAGCTCAATAGGTATCTCTGTTCCCCAAAATACTCTAGGAAATTCAAGAGCTTGTGTCTTTCTATATGGGCTAGTAGATATTAAAGTAGTAGCAGTAGAGAAATATGAATAACTTAAATCTGCGTATCTAGTAGCCTCATTTAGCCATGCCATAATAGTATCATTTGTATCAGTAATAGATACGCCTAAGTCTTCCCAATATTGTTTGAAGTCATCAATATCTACATAACTTGTAGCGTCTACTAAACCTGTACCTGTTTCAACAACAAAGTTAATTGACATTTAATACCCCTTATTTAGTTATTTCTGGACTCATGGTTACTTTGCCATTGAGTACTCTTATTACTTCATCAGATATATTGTATAACTCTATATCATAATAAAAATCTGTTGTGTCTAAATAAGATGTACCACGCAAAGCAACAGCCGACGAATCTGCCGCTGGTAATACAATGTGAATTGTACCGTTAGTTCCATCTGGTATAGTGCAAGTAAATGTAGCTTTAGCAGTTGTATCTGTTGCTTTACTTTTTATTTTACCTCTAGCATCATAGTTAGTAATATCTACTACTACTTCATTTACCATATAAATATAATCATATGTAAATGTTGAACCTTGGTCTATTAGAAAATTTACTACTTCAGCCATTATTATATCCTTTTACGCCATTACTAATATTGAACGAGCTTTTAAACTCATATTAGCACTAGGTGTTAATTCTATTTTAAATCCGTAAGTCTTAGCTTCTGCATCTGTTCCCATATAAACAAAAGAAGACCATTCTAATCTTGTATCAGTATTATTCTTGTGTAAAATAAAGTCATGCTCGGCTATATTAATATCTCCAAATGTTGGGTGAGGGACATATACTCTACAAGTACAGTAACTATCTTTTAAGCCGTTTAATGTTAAAGTAATCTTAAAGCATATTAGGCCATCATTTATATGGTTTTTAAATGATGAGTTAGCTGAGTCAAATAAGCCATCGTTATTCTTATAGTTTCTTACTGCACAATTACAAGGGAAATCTATTGGAGTACTTGCAGTTAAACTAACCGTTGCACCTGTATCAACACAATCGTGTATAAGGTGCATATGTGGTATAGCATTAAGAGAAACTATATCTTCTAATTCTTGTGCCATTTATTTAATATCCTCGCTATAATAGTCTACTTTTTTAGAGTTTCTAATAAACTTTGGCATACTTTTATATGGTAATAAAATATCAAGACATATCCAAATGTTACTATAAAGACAATATGTCCATGGATTATTTACTATTAATACATCTTTTTTATCTATAACACAAATATTAGTTGATATAATGAATGCTATAATATGAGATAACCATTGAAATATAATCATTTAGCGTACCTTTCTCTAGAACCATTGGTGTCTACTGGCACATGTAAGGCTGTTTTAAATAGTAAAACATCTGCGGCATATGTATCCTGTGCATCAGCAGGACTTCTTCTAAGATTAAACTGAATAAGTCCACCTATACCAAATCCACCTGATGGTACTGGTAATTCTGTACCGCATACAACATTATTATATTGATTGTTATTTACTGTCTTTAAGCATGATAAAGAAGTCATTGCAATCGGAGCTCCATTAGGTGGAATATAACACCAATCAAAAAAGAACTTAACATTCCCAGAACCTGTAGTTGCTGGTGCGTAATGAACATGCCATTCGGCTTTAAATGTACCGTCATTTACTTTATCTATAACCATATCATGTGGTATTTCAAAAGTATTTGATAATCTTTCTACGGTATTAACGCCGTCAAAAGAATATAGTTTAGTTGGCACACCGCCAATTGTTACACTCACTTCATCTGGAGCCGCATTAGCAGACGCTAACACCCATTGACCACCTACATATTCATCTCTGTAAGTAATAGCAGAACCTTCTGCTCTTAATACACCAGTAGTTTCAACGGCTGTAAAGTTATCTCCGTTACCTATTCTTGCTTCTTCTGTTAGTTTAAATAAATCAAAAGCCATTATTAAACTCCACTATATATAACGGGTTTGCCATTATAAAATACCTGTAAACCATTAAATAAAACATAATTATGTTCTATATTATTTAATTCTGTATAACAAATTACATCACCAGTAGTTACTATCACAGAGGAAAATCTTCCTTCTATTGTAAACCCAATAGGTATTGTCAAGGTATCAATACTATCACCTTTAAGAGCAGCTATAGTCACTAAAGACTCCGTTATAGCCTTTATTCTTTTAACTGCTTTAGCTGTATATTGCTCTCCATCTGTTAATATAATAGAGCCACTATGAGCCATATTATCTATTAGAGCAATTTCGCTATTATAAGACATTTTAAGTCCTTATTATGCTAAGTAAACTAAAGCCACACCACCTGCACCTGATACAGTTACAGAGGAGAAAGTTCCTACTATTTCAAAGTTTGCTGGGCATACTAAAGCAACAATATTGTCACCTTTTCCTGTAACAGCAGTAGCTGCAATAGTGGAAGCAGTTACAGTTTTAATTCTACACATATTACGAGCAGCATATGTAGCTGTTCCCGCTGTAGATAAAGTTTTAAGTCCGTTTTGCCCCATTAAATCAACGAGAGCTTTTTCTGATGCAAATGTCATATGTTCATCCTTTAATACTATTTATGGTTGTTTGTAAAGCGTGCATACTACCAATCCATTGTTGCTTAGTATCCCCTTCTGTTGTTAGAGCTTTTAATTCTGATGTTCTTCTACGATTCTCTAACACTTCTAATAAAGCTATTTGTCTGTCTGTATCATATCCATATAGGAAAAGTCTTTCATCAAGTGCTGTCATTATATTAACTCTGACATCTTTAGCTTGTGCGAATCCTACCCAGTATGCTAAACATGGACGTTGGTAGGCATACTCAGTAGCCTCTTCCATATCAACACCGAATATATTAATTTCTTTTGCCCCTGTATAAATGGCATAGGCTACCATATATGAAATGGACGAAGTAAAATAATTACTCCCACTCCATTCCATTATTTCTTTTAATGGATAAGAACCTAAGTTAATCTCATTGATTTTATTAGATTCCTGCCCTTTGTGCATAGCAAAGTATAACTGAACTCTATCCTGGTACACTGACTTATAAGAAGAAACACTCCATTTAAAAGTGTCTCTTTTCCAATCATAAGTTATGATGGAGTCAGATGTTCCGAGAATGTCTACGCGCATTTTTCTTTCCTTATTCTTTTTATAAGTCTTAAAACACCATATTTATCTTTATTATATCTATGCTTTAAAGTCCTACACCCCTTCGAAAGAGTGTAGGACACAAGGTAAACCAGTTATTTAATTGTGTGCTATTGCTATAATATTTCCAGCTGCCCCAGCAGTAGATACAACATCAATGAGGATAAGACCATCACTGTCTTTGAATCTTGCCGTTTCGAGGTTAAGAACTACTGTACCTACTTCACCACCAGTAACAACTAAGTCACCCTGAGAAGCAGAAGAATAATCTCCAGCTTTAAAAGTGAATGTAGATGCTTTAGTGTCTGATTTTTCGATAAGTACTGTGAGTTTTGTGCAACTTGTGTTGCTTACATCAATAGAGTGGTCATTTGCAATATCAACTGCATCTTTAACTACTGCTACTTCTGCATTCCATAATGCTTGGTTAACCGTAACTGCGCTTCGTGCCATAATTTATTTCCTTTTATTTTCTACACATGATTGACATGATATAGAGTTTTGTTTAAATTTACAACCCATACACGGGTCATTTGTTTTTATTTCTTTAACTATTTGAATAGTTTCAGGAAGGGTTTCTACTTCATCAGTAGAAACATCTTCTTCCTGTGTAACAACGGTAGAAATATCTTCGACCTCTAATTGTACTTGATTAGGTATACTTATTTTCTTTCTTGCCATTGTTTATATCCCTATATTAGCTAGAAGCTATTAAGCTTCAGCACCTTCAGCACAATAAAGAACACCAAGTGAAGCAGGAGCTACAGTTTTAACACCGTAAAGTATTAAAGAACGTAGGTAATCTGCAAATTCGTCTTCTCTTCGTCCAGCTTCCATCTTATCGATTTGGCTTGCCATAGCAATAGTAGACCCAGCAACGAAGGCCATCGGCGAATACCAAGTAGTGGTAGAATGAGAAATGTTTGGGCTCTTGAAGATTTGGAAACCGCTCATTTCACCAACATAAGAAGATGATTGAGAGATAGCCAAGCTGTTGTTAGTGTCTTTTGCAATCTTAGCAAGTCTACATTTAGCAGCAAACCAAGGAGGAACAACCATAACTCGGTTCTCATTAGGAACGTTGTTATCGTCAAAAAGAACTTCTAGTTTAGAAAGTTCGTTAATAACAGTTGCAGAAGTAATAGATACAGGAGAACCTGTAGAACCGCTTGTAATACCTGCTTCTGTGTAAAGACCAGCAAGAGCTAAGTCGATGTTATCAGAAAGAGATACACCCATTTTACGAGCTATTTCGAGCATAAGTTTTGGGTTAGTTTGAGCCGCGTCGATATCTTCAACAGATACAGCAGCGTAATACTTTTGATTAATCAAAAGAGATTTTGAAGCATCAGATACAGATTGGTAAGAGATTGAACCAGAGTAAGCAGTAACTGTTACGTCACCGATTTCATTGATTTTTACTGCTTCACCAAACTTAGTGATTTGTCCTTCGTAAGATTTGTTTGCGAGATTTCCGAATACGAATTTTTTATCGTATGCTTGGAAAATTTTGTCTGACCATAGGGTCGGTTTAAAATTTGAGAACATTTTTATAATTTCCTTATAATTTATTTTATTAATATCCAGCTTTTTCCATTGCAGCTAACCTGGCTTCACGAGTTGGTAACTTTTCTATTTCATCCAACGTCATAGGAGCTGAGTTGCCACCTTTAATCTGAGAGCCACTGTTACCGCCAGTATTAACAGCTGCTCTAACAAAAGATTTAGCCTTTTCTGATTTAGACCAATCTTTAATATACTGTTCAATAGATGGGCTAAGGCCTTGGTCATCTTTTGCGTATATCTTTAGTTCACCATCTTCATTCTCTTCAACCTCTGTCAATTTCTCGAAGTAAGGTAAAAGAAAATCAAGAGCCTCATTAGACACATTAACGTCTTTTAAGGACTTCAAAATCTGAGATGTTCTTTCTGTTGTAAGTCGCTTATTGCGCATTGTCTCATATTTTGATGCCAATTCTGCTTTCTCAGCCTGTTCACGCTTAAGGTCTCTCTCATATCTAGATAATAATTCTTTATCTTTTCCTTGAGTTCCCTTACTTTCTTGAAACGCTGACAGAATTTGCTCTAAGTCTGATGGGTCTTCGATAGAGAATCCTTTTAGGATTGACTCAACCTTTTTTAATGTTTCTGATTTAACCTTGGTTTCACTAAGTTTCCCCAATAGTTCTTTGTTTTTTGATACTAAGCCACTTATATCTTCAGGCTTTTTAAATCCTGACTTCTCTATGTAACTTGTCATTAAGGCGTTGCCTTCTTGGGACGTTGCGAATTCTTGAAATTCTTGTTCGTTCATTATTTTTTCCTTATATATATTAACTTTGTTTCTACAGTTTCTTTCTCATTAAATTTTAAAAAATGAGAAAAAAAGTTGTATTTTTATTGATTTATGTTGTCATTTACCACATTTTCTTGTATTTCAACCATAGGTTGTACAACCTCTTTCTTAGGTAGACCTGCTTTAAATGAATCTATAGTCATCGTATCAGGTATAACCTCTGTCTTTCGTAAGTTATAAAACAATACTTCTAGTGGGATATTTCCTCTTAGGTATTGCTCGAATAGAGATGATAATAGCGCAGGATTTACGTCCTCTGGTATGAAATCTGTCATAATTGTGTACTCTATATCTTCTTCAAAATACGTTACATTAGTATCTCTCCAGTAAAGTATGTAATATAGAGTCCTACGCATAGCAGAAGATACCACTGCTGCTACACTATTTAATGTACCAATCTCACCTATTCGATGAATGGTAGCTGTTCTAGCTGATTCAACCCCATTTGGGTCAGCTGCAAGCGAACGAGAGCCTATAACAGACATCTCTTGCTTTAATCTTGTAAGTTCTTCTTGTAAAGCTTTACAGGAATTGGGGTCTCCACCTAGCATCCATGCATTTCCACCCTGTTCAAACTCTAAAAAGGTAGAAGGGCCAAGAGTTAAAGTGTTAAAAGCCTTATCCTCATCTTCAAAAGGCTTAAGTCCAGCCACACAAGGTGTTGGTCTACCTATGTAAAACAAGGAGTTTCTGTATAAAGCATCAGTTCTATAGTCACAAAAATTAACTCTAGACAAATCATATAGTAATGGGTAGTCATACTCGAATACTAATCCGTGGTTAGACACTGGAACGATTGGTATAAACTTTAAAGGTACACCGTTTCTTAAAGGATAGAAGCTGTCTAGTACTACAAACTCTTCTTCATTCTCCTTGTTCTTTTCAACCATTACAAGTATTGTTTGTTTATATCCAATCTTATCTAATGTAAGTTCTCGTAGTAAAGTAACTGTATTATCAACAATCTTTACTGTCTTAGGAAGGGTGTATGGAACGTCTATAAGTTCATAATGTTCTTGTAGTGTTACTTTTGTAAGTATTTTACGACCATATCTTTTGGAATAATGCCAATCTTTTATAGCATAAATATCATAAGTAGTAACATATGGCTTAATATTCATATCTTCTACATCTCTAACAGTAAGTCCTTCTGTTCCTTCTACGGCAGGGAAGTCTACTAGCAAAGCAGCTAAACCATTACGCATAAGTTTAGATGATAAATCCCTGGCACATCCCTCTGCTGTATTTCCATCGTCAGTAAAGTTACTTACTAAGTCTGTATTGATAGCCTCTAAGTTGTTCTGAGGGGTTTTCCTGAACAGTGAACCTATAAAGGCATCTAATGTTCTACCAGTTGCTGGGAAGAATTTAGCCCAACTAAGGAATACATCATAAAGAGTATTACCATCTTGTGCTTCTTGCATACCTGAAAGAGAAGGTAAGTATGTTTGCCCTTTAGCCTTTACTGCCCATTCACCCTCGGTACAATCGTCTATTTGTCTTGAAATTGTTGTGTACTTGTCATATTGTAAATTCATTTCTTTTATCCTATTCTATAATTTATTTTTCTTGCAAAATTGTTTGGTTCATAAAAACAAAGTAGCATAGCATCTGCTTTGTCAGGAGAGCTGAACCCTCTCTTCTTATATTCATCTTTAGTTTCCACCACCCTTCTAGAGGTAGTTTTTTCAAAGCTATACTTCCTAGAAGTGAGCTCTAAATGTAGTTGCTTATCTTCTGGTAGTATAACCTTATTAATAATTTTTTCAAATTCCCACCACATCTCAGATATGATTGAATTATAAAGTTCTTTGTTCTTAGGTTTAGAGGCGAAATTAATAGGGACTGTCTGTATATTAGGCTTATTCATCTTATACTTAAGCTTATTTATGGCATCAGTAACCCCGCCCCCTATTCCAGTATCGTCTATTATTATCTTTGTACACTTATCAGATGCCCAATTTAGTAAGCATTCTGCTGTAGTGAATGTATCTTGCTTAGACCATGACCTCATATCAGTAACTCGGTAGCCTACTCTTTTAAAAGCCTGTGTTTTATCAGAGCCGAATCTGGCCACGTCACAAGATATAGTCTCTTTATCTGTAGTAACTTCAACTTCTGTTCTTCTCATAGCATTCATTACCTGAAGCCTAGAGAATACTGCTCTCTCAGATTGACCTACTGGCTTACCATCAAATATGTGTGACCAAGCATCATAGTCATTCTTCTTTAACTCTTCTGCCATAGATAATATCTTTAGAGGACACCATGGATTGTCATAGTACTGAATTTCTATATCTAATACTCTAGGTGAATCTATAGGGTAAAATTCCCTTATCGCATCTGGGTCTAGATATGGATTCCATAGGGCTATGATTCTAGACCCATCCTTTCTTATTGTTGGGTCTATTATTTCTAACATATCTCTAGATAAAGCTTCTGCTTCCTCTAAAATTAAGTAATCGATGGCCTCCATGCCTTTTACACGGGTACGAGTTTCATCTTTAGACCCACCTTTTAGACCTAAAAAGGAAATGGTTGAGCCATTTATATGCTTAATCTCTTTATCTGTCCAAGTAAATCCAGCTAAACTATATAAATCTATTAGTTCAGTAAGTAAAGTAAATATAGACTTATCAATAGCAGAAGCTATTTCCCTGGCATAAACTACTTTTATCTTTCTGCTACCAGACTCTAGTAATATAAATAAGCCAGTAGAATATGACTTAGCTGATGAACGACCTCCATGTATTGTTATTACATTCTTTTCATGAGGAATGTTAAATAAAGGCTTAAGTTTCTCAGGAAAGTTTATCTGCATTTACTATTTATTTTTTAAATAAAGTAGGAACTTACCTGGTTTTGTTATAAAGTATTTATATTTTAGACGTTCTAGAGTATATTTAATATTTCTTAACTTCTCTTTAATCTTAATCCAAAATTTTCTAATATCATTTATTAAGCTATTTACTACATAAATATAACTGTCTTGTCTATTCTTATCTAATAAGGTCTTATATAGCTCAAACTTCTTATTTTTAGATAAAAATTGAACAATCTCTTCCTTTGTACAATCTTCAATGCTATCCACCCTAAAAATAGAGTCTCTATACTGACAATTGTTATTACATCCGCTGCAATTAAAAGAGCACCAAGTATTAAATATAACTTTTCTTGGAGTTTCCTTTTTAATATGAAATAGTCTAATATCTTCTCCTACATATATAAAAGTATTTGATTTTATTAATAATTTTTCTAATTTTTTCATATTTTATCCTTTATTCAGCATCCTCTGGTTTTACAAAGTTAATAGTGTAAGTTAATGGTGCTCCACCCTTACCTGTTATCTCTAGCTTATTCTCTACTAATCCCATATACTTCATCAATTGTTCTAAGGCTTTATCTCTATTAGCAAACTTATATACTGTAGTCTGTTTATATAATCCACCACCAACAGGAACAGCTTTCTCTTCTGTACCGTCTATAACTACTAACATTTCTTCTGATAAATCTGGTTTAAGTTCACCTGTAGCCGCGTCAAGGTAGTCAAAAATGTTATAGAATGCTCTTCGTCTATACTTATCAATTATTTCATAGTGAAGGGTATCTCGAAATTGAGATATATGAATATCCATATAATACGATATTGCTTCTTGAATGTGTGGTTTTGCGAAAAAGGTTGATGATTCTGTACGAGCTGTAACTGGATTTTTAGTAGTATTGAATTTTATATAGGCTTTCCATTGGACATTGCCGTTTAGAAAGTATTCTTCTAATATATTGATTTCTTTTGGAGTTAAACCAAACTTTTCTTTTATTTCTTTCCACATTGTGTTAATTACCTTTGTACTTTATACATATCTCTTATATATCTTAGATATTATGGTTTGAAAAGGGGCTACCTATAAAAGAGAGATAAAATAGGTAGCCCCACATACTATTGTAAGGAGAAATTTTGTTAGGTAATATAGGAGGATATCAACCTAACGATTCTACACTGGGAAACCAAACCAGTGCAGAAAATCTGTTTATATATATTAACTTCAAAGTAAGCTTATTTTTTTCTTTTCTCTTTAAATTACGCTATTTGTGTGGAATTTAATCATTTTCCTCATCATTTGATACATAAATAGACATATCATACTCTAATTTTGCTGATTCATTGAAGAATTGTTGGTCTCCATGGTCATCTAATGCTTCTGCCCAATTATGTTCTAAAGTATTGTAGTGTAGGATTATGGAGCATAGAGAACAGTAGATGTTCCCATTTTGGGAACCGTTAAAAGTGATGTTTTTGCAATAAGGACATACTATTATTGATTGTACTGACATTTAATTCCTCTCTTAGTATAATATACGATATATATTAACTTTAACTAAGAGGGAATTTTCTACCATTTTACTGGTAGTAGTAATATGGTTTAACTTTTTTTAAGAAACCCTTGACTTTTCTTGTGAAATGTGTTATACTATACATAACCTTTTCGCAGAGGCAAGAATATTGGAAAGTTTATCAGTTTTACACTATGTTTTAGCTAAGATTACTGTTGGGTATTCACCTAAACTTTCCATACACCCTTGCGAAGCGGTAATCTTAGTTAAAATATAGGAAATCAAAATGAAAGCATCAATAAATCAGAAAAATATAATGGAATGTTTCCAAATATCTTATGAAACCTTAAGTGACGTGTCCTTAAGAGTTTTAGATAAAAAGATATTCATCCCACAGTTTTATACTTATTTTTCTAGAAAAGAAGTAAATAAGATAATGGTGGAGCTTTCAAATATGGGTATTGTAGACCCAAGTAAAACATATACTTTAAGAACAGGCTATTAATTAAATAAATAGAAATATAACTGTATACGATTTCTATTCTTTTATTGAAAAGCTAATAAAAATAAGGAGTAAATAATTAGCACTTTTTAACCATATTTTATATTTTATTTGCACTATTTCTGAATTTATTTGTATTTATATAAAGAAATAGTGCAAAAATAAACAGTAATGTAAAGCTAATTTTCATAAGGAGATTATGATGAAACCAATTAAGAAAGAAGATTTCGTAACAATGAACGTAAGAAAGAGAGAAGCATTGATAGCAGCTAATCAGAAGGTAATACAACAGCTTATGGATGATGGAGATGATTACTCTACTGCTGTTGGACAACTCATTGATTCAAAAAACTATTACATTGACCAAAATAACCAAGCTCTACTAGAAGAAATCGAAAGATTAGAGAAATCTGGTGAGCAATTTGTTGAAATCAAGATAGAAGCTCTCAAACAAAAGATTGAAATGCCTATATTAGAGATTTGTGATACAGGTTTTGGTAGAATTCTATAAGGTTTGGGGATAATATGCTTAAATTAACAATTGACCCTATATCTTTTCCTGTAAAACCTAATAGATATGAGTTTTCTCTTATGTCTAATAGGTTATGTTCAGATAATACTGTAGAATGTGAAGATGATTCTTATATTGATTTGATAGCTAACCAAGGTCATGCTTTTGCTCCTGTATTCAATGGTTCTAGAAAGAATGAAAACTTTGTCTCTACTAATCTTATAGCCTTAGATTTTGATAGTACTATTAACTATACAGAGTTTAAGGAAATGATTGGTAAAACAGGAATTACACCACTATTCACATATAAGACGTATTCGTGCTCTACAACAAGCATAGATAGGTTTAGAGCGGTATTTCATTCATCGGTAGAGTTAAATGCTGTGGAAACTAAGTATCTCTGTAAACATCTATATGAAGCCTATGGTAAGTTATCAGATGCTTGTGTACTTAAGTTAGCTCAACCATACTTAGGTAATATGAATGGATTGATAGAAAAGTTTGAAATATGTTCCCCAATAGATAAAATGTTATGTAACATTAATACGGATATTATTAATGTATCATATAAAAATTCTTCTTCATCAACAGATATAGATACACTCTCCCTATTAGGGGAGAATTCTGAAGTTCAAAAAGATATACAGTTAGTAGGGGATACTAATTACAATTACTTTAATAGTTGTACAATTTGGGTAGATTTGAAAGATAAGAACTATACCTCTTATTTAGAAAGATTTCAAATTCTATCAAATTTAGCTTATGTAAAAGGGGGAATTAGTAAGATAACTAACCTATTTCCACTTGGAAAAGAAGAGAAAGCAATTAAGGACGCTAGATACTACAAAAGCCATTATAGCCAACCTATTGCTTGTAATAAATGTCCAAGATATGAGGAATGTAATGTAAAACCTTATAATCTTCTGAAGTTATTAACCAAAGAGACTTATATTCCTGAGATTAAAGAAACTATTAGCCTAGAGCAAGGTTCTTTGTTACTATCCGAAATGATTAAGAATGCATATACCTCAGATAAGCTATCAATAATTAAGGCTCAAACAGGCCTAGGTAAGACAGAGGAGTTAGTAAAGAATGTATTACCAGGGGCTATCTATTGCTTTCCTACCCATGCTTTAAAGAATGAGTTTGTTTATAGAGTAGCAGAAGCAAATCCTGAGACTTTAATGTTAGATACTTTGCCTTTACCTATTGAGAACATGGAAGAAGGTGAAAACATAAGCGTTTTATATATGAAGAAGGAGTATAAACTTGCTCATGCTAAGATTATGGCCGAGATTGACAAAGAAGGTGTACTAGAATTTGTTAATGCTAAGGAAAGAGCAAAGAGATTAAACACAAATGACATCCTTGCGACTACTCATAAGCTATTACCTAGTATGTTAAAACTATATCCTGATAGAAAAATCATTGTTGATGAAGACCCTGATAATATTATTTGGACTCTAGACTCTATTTCCGCAAATCTTGCTGGTATTGATACTGAATTCCTAGAACCCAATAAAGTATATAAGATAGAAACTCCTATTGAGTATTCTAAGGTTGGTCTTGTAAGGGATTTCCAAAATAGTAAGTATTATGAGGTATCTAATAATAAAAGAGGGATATCATATATGAAACAGATAAACTATAGTCTAAACAACTGTATAATATTATCTGCGACAATTGATAAGAATAAGTATGAGATTGCTTTTGAGGATATATTTTATCAAGAAGTCCCTTATATTAAGATTAAAGGAACACTTAATCAGTGGGATAATGCTACTTATTCTAAAAGTTATATGAAACTTAATCAAAAAGCTATCGAAGATATTAAACAAAAGCATAAGGATACTCAAATAATAACTCATTATGACGAAGAGTTAAAAGGTACTGAGAACTATATTCATATGAGAAACTCTGAGGGTAAAGATTTCCTTAAGGGTAAGAATATAACTATCATTGGAACAAGCTTCCCACTTCCTACTAAAATGAGATTACTTGCTGCTTGTATCTCAGGAGAAATTCAAGAAGATGATTGCATGAGAGTAAGAAAAGTAGTTATGGAAGATGGTAGGATTTTCGACTTCTTTACATACACAAACGAAACACTCAGAAAGATTCACTTAGGCGAAATAGAAGCGATACTATTACAGTGTGTAGGTCGAGCAAGATTACTAAGAACAGATGCAATAGTAAATGTTTATAGTGACTTCATTCTTCCAGAAGCACATTTACAAAAGTAGTATTCTAATAATCATAACACAACTAAATACCCCACCAGACGCACTAGGAAGCCCATGGCGAGGTTCTAATACACTGGGTGGTCAAATGATACCACCCAGAAATCGGAGAGGCTTATTTTAAAAGTTTTGTTTTTTAAACCCCATTTTTATTGGCTCTAAATGTGGGGGTTTTTAAATAATGCCATATAATACGTATATTAAAAGAAAACAACAGGTGTGATATATGAAACTAATTGACAGGATGAAAAGTAATGATATAATTATATGTGCGATGAAGAGAGTTAAGAAATTAAGATTAAAGGAGTTTGATAGGGATAGGATAATAAAGCATGTTAACAGCAATTACATTAAACCAATATTAAATTCTAGGAATAAGACAATAGTTTGTCCTATCTGTAATTCTCCGTCAGAATATATAACACTGAGGGATAAGACAGAAAAGGGTAGGAGAGATTATAAATACTATCTGCATTGTGAAGAACATGGGGATATTGGAACCATGAGGTTATTTGAAATGATTATAACACCTATGCTAGATATTGAGGATAATCCAAAAGAAATACTGTTATGGTTTTTTAAAGTAGAAATAGTGCAAAAAAAATAAAGTAAATTAAAGATAAGTATAATAGCAACGTATATTATAATATAAACTATTTTAAAGGACATTATATGAAAATAAGAACATTTGACATCGAAAAACAAAAAATAACAACATTATTAGATGGAGATAAAAAAGTATGGTTCGTAGCTTACGAGGTTTGCTCTAAATTAGAGTTCGCAAATACATCTGATGCTATTAAGAATCATTGTAATCCTAAGGGTATAGCGAACGGCTATACCCTTACCGATGGCGGAAAACAGAAAACATTACTGATTGACGAACCAAATTTATATAGACTAATATCAAGGTCAAAAAAAGAAAGTGCTGTTAAGTTTCAGGATTGGATATTTGAGGTAGTGCTACCATCTATTAGGGAAACAGGCGAATATAATATAAGCCAGTGTTTAAAAAATCAATCTTCTGAGATTAGAAATGGTATGACAGATGCTTGGAAAGAATGTGGAGTAAGTAAACCACATGAGTTTATGCAACTAACATTTCAAGAGTACAAATCTTTAGGTTTTCAGAAAGAGAAGAGAAAAAAAGATATGACAAAAGAGGAATTATTAACATTAGCAGCATTAGAGAGCATGGAAACATTAAAGTTATTTCATGAAAAGAAGGATGGATATTATGAGTGCAGAGATAGCTTACAAGAGACTGCTAAAGTAATACCTTTTTTAAAACCAAAAGAAATAGTAAATTAAAGATAACATATACTAATAATAAAAGGAGATTACAAAATGGACAGAAAAACTGCAAAGAGGATACTAGAGCTTAGGGATGCTATTAGAGCAAAATGTATGGATTGCTCTTGTGACGACAAAAAAGAGGTGGAGGAGTGCTTGATACCTAGTTGCCCGCTATACCCTTTTCGAAAAGAAATTAAATTAAAAGATATTATGTATGAGGATTAGATAATATGGAGTATAGTAACATTTATAATATAATAGTATCTAGAGCAAAATCTAGAGGTCTGGATAAATCAAAAATAAATTACTATACAGAAAAACATCATATTGTACCTAAATGTATTTTTGGTACAAATGATGTAACAAACTTGGTATTATTAACAGGAAGAGAACATTTTATATGTCACAAATTATTAACTAGAATATACCCGTATAATAAGCATTTAAAGTTCGCCTTGTTTATGATAGGTACTTCTAAAGATATAAGAAGAACAGGAAGATTAATATCATCAAGAGAGTATGAAAAACTAAGAATAATATGTAACGAGGCAAAAAGAGGAAAAAGAAGTAAGCATGTTCTATTTAGACCTCCAGCCTTTATTAAAAGTCTTAAGAATAAAGAAAGTCTAAAATTATACACTAAGGAGCAAATAACAAATCATCTAAAAACTATGCATTTAGTATTTAAAAATACAGATAGCAGGTTTATACCAGAAGAAGATTTACAAGTATTTTTAAATAATGGATATAGAATTATAGATAAAAATATAAGAAGTCTAGGAAAATCCGTAACATATGTTACGCTTTCTTAACTTTTTTTCAACAAATACTCAAAAAAGAAAGAAAATAAATCCTTGTGCAAAGTTAAATATCATGAAACGAAAAACTATTGCATAAGGAGCAATCAAATGGAAAAATTACAAATAACAATAATGGACGGAATACCTGAGTATGGTATTATAGTGAAAGATGATAGAGCGTGGGCTACTTCTAATAAACTAGCAGAAATGTTCGAGAAGGAGCATAAGGATGTTCTAGAAAATATAGATAAAACAATAGAAAATCTCGCGGCCGACTTTTCCGCCGTCAACTTTAAGAAATCAACCTATAAAAATACTAGAGGTAAATCCTATAGAAACTATCTTATCACTAGAAAAGGTTTTACTTTAATGGCCATGGGGTTTACAGGTGAAAAGGCTTTGAAGTTTAAAGTAGCTTACATTGAGAACTACGAAAACATGGAAGAGTTCATTAGCACCAGGTTAATATCTAAGGAAGGATATAAAGAGATGACATCTGCCATAGCTGGTTATCTAAATCCTACAAGAGAAACATACATCACTGAAATTGATATGATAAACAGACTCGTTCTTGGTACATCTGCTAAGATATTTAGAGAAATTAACAATATTCATACTGATACAAGAGACGGAATGGATGAAGATAAGTTAATTCAAATAGATAAAGCTCAGAGATTAAATGGGCAGTTAATTGTTGCTGGTGTTAATAAAGAAGATAGATTTAATATTATTTCTAAAGCAATAGTGAAAAAAGAGAAAAAAAATAATTAAATTAAAGATAATAAATAACCAAACAATAAGGAGCAATCAAATGTACGAAGCATCAATAACAGATAGTTTAAAAGAGATTACAAAAGAATCAATCAAAAGATACAGAGAAGAAAACGGTGACGAATACTATAGGATAACAGATGAAAACTATGGTAAAGTACAGGTATATATTCCTCTTGAGGACATATACACTGGGTTAGTAGAAATGGATGGGGACGCTGAGGTTTTAGATAACAACAGAGTACCTATTAAAAGAATAGTTAATAAATTAATAAAAGATGGATATTTAGATATCGAGAACTATGATTTCGATGTCGTAGAGGAAGCATAATGAAGAAGATTATTATCCCTGATAGTATGTCTGAAACAAAGACGGTATGGGCTCCGAAGAAAGTTAAGATTAATAAAGCTCTTATCCTGGCAGATGTACACGTTCCATTTCATTCTGCCAAGGACTTAGAAATAGCAATAAATTATGGAATAGAACATAAATGCACAGATGTTATACTTTTAGGTGACTTTATTGATGCATATTCAATATCTCATTTCGAAAGAGACATTAATCTACGTGATTTTTCTAAGGAAGTTACCATTGCAAAAGAGATATTGACAATATTAGAGGATAACTTTAAAGGACAAAATATATATCTTGAAGGTAACCACTGTAACAGATATAATAAGTATCTAAATAAGCAAGCTCCCGAGCTTCTTGGTTTAGAGTCTTTATCTTTTAGAAGTATCTTTGGACTAGAAAACTGGACTATTGTTAATGAGAAAAGACCACTTAAAATAGGGAATATGTATCTTATGCACGGAGACCAAATATCTGCTAGTGGAAAAAATAAAGCTCAGGGTATTTATAATAAAACAAAGTCAAACTGCATAATAGGGCATTACCATAAAACAAGTATATATTCTGAAGTTGGACTTGATGGAAAACAGGTAACATGTTACAGTGTTGGTTGTTTATCTAAATTAAATCCTTTATATAACCCATGTCATAATTCTTATAATTTAGGATTCGGTATATTGGATAATTTAATTGATAAAAAATCACATTTTACCAATTATAGAATAGAGAAAGGGAGGGTAATACAATGAATTATCAAAGAATATATATAGAGAAAAGTGCAAAAATAAATAGTTAAATAAAGATAAAGGTATACTAATAATAAATGGAGAAATTATGAAACTAGTAATGTCAAAGAAACAAAAAGAAGAGATAATAAATAAAAAAGCAGAAAAGATAGGTACTGCTATCGGTGAATTTATAGTAAATATACTTACAGGACTAATAGCTGTAGGTAAATTCCTGCTAAAGGTTTTACTATTTATACTAAATATGCCTATAACAACTGGTATTATATGCTTTGCCTTATATATACTTATACTTAAACTACTAGGGAAATTCTAGATTATGCTACAGTCATTCTACCAAGATTTGAAAACTTATAAACAACTCACCAATGAGGAAACAATTGCACTTATATTAAAAGCAAGAGAGAATAACTTTTCAGGTAAGGAGAATGACTGTATTATAAAAGGTAATGCTAAGTTAATACTACATATTATCAAGAAGAAGTATGGGGAAGATTTTAACCTAGATGACATTGTAACTGGTATGATGGCTATGGATAAGGCCATTAGACAATTTGATGAGTCTAAGGAATTAACATTTGCAGCATATGCTTATATAAAAATAGCTTACGCATTGAAGAGATATAGGTTATTGGAGAATAGAAAGATTAAAGTTAAGCTTGCGGATATCCAGAAGGAAGGTTTCCTTGAAGATAATAACCTAATATTTGGTTCTATTGATGAGATTAACCAAGCTACTGGAAACACGTTAGGTGATAATTCAAACTATACCTCAATCACTGGTGAAAGATATATGACTTCTGATGAGCATATTGAAAGGAAAAATGTAGAAGCTATAATATTAAGCTGTATAGATAAAATCTATGTTAAGATGAGAAAAACTATACACATGTATTACTTCACAATAAGTACACCTTCCGAAATATGCAAAGAACTTGGAATAAGTAGGAGCTTATTATCACATAGACTACACATATTCCATAAACTACTTGAAAAAGAACTAATTAGACTTGGATATAGGGAGCAATTAAAATGAAACAGAAACTTAAAATTGAAATATATATGGCAGATAATGAAAAATATATTGTAGAATACAATGGGAGTAATAAATCTAAACACATATTAGCATTTGATACTATACAGCAAGTTAAAGATGAGGTACAATATTTAGTAAGCACGAGAGATGAGAAAAGTTTCTTTTATTTTGGGGAAGAAGAGTCTTGACATAAATCAATAATCATAGTATAATATAAATAAACGAACGGTCTATGTTTAACATAGGTCGTCAAGGGGAAAATAATGAACCAAATAACAAATCCAAATGAAAAAATGTACACTGTAAAAGAAGTTGCAGTAATGATTGGTTGTCAACAAGACACACTAGACGATAAAGAATACGAGTACGAAAAAAGAGGTCTTTTTACAATAAGAAAAATTAAAAACCAAGATTTAGTAAAATTTAACCAAGAGGAAGAATATAGTGTTTACATAGCACATGATAAAGTGAAAAATATATATAAAATAGGAAAATCTATAAACCCAATTAAAAGAGTGAGAAGCTTAAAATGCTCAAACTTAGATATTGAATTGATTTCCTATAGGAGAGGATATTCTATATTAGAAAAAGATATGCATAAAAATTATAAAGATTATTGTATTGGTGGTGAGTGGTTTAATTTTACAGAAGAAAAATTAAGAGAAATACTTAAAAAGTACTCTATGTCTATAATAAAATAGCAAAAGGATAAGTTTAACTGTGCAGGTACCCGCACAGTTGCTACTAATTCTTTAGGACTAATACAGCACCTGTAGCTATTGCACATACGAAACCTATTACAAATCCAATAAATCCACTTTTGACTATTAGTACACGTGTTTCTTTCTTTGATTCCAAATATAAGTTACCATTATTAATAGCCAAATTGCTATAGTAATAAGCATCTTTCTTCAAGGTATCATAAGTCTCCAATTTAAGAAGTAGTTGTTCACCTTGTTCTATTGGTAAGGTTAGCTTACTACCATCTATGTTAAAGTCAAAGTCTTCCGTTTTGTTTCCGAAGACGGCTGAGCAACTCAGCATCAGAACTAGGAGGATTTGACATAATTTCTTTGCGTTCATTGGAATTTTCCTTTATTTTTTCTTTAATTTCGTTATTTTCTTTCTCTATATATACAATCTTTTCTTTGCTTTTAGTCCTAAATAGTAATACATTTATAACTATACTAAGTACTAATAAGCAAGATATTACGATAATAAATTGAATCATCTTTTAAATACTCCCTCAAATACCCCTACACCTAATAAAGTTCCACCAGTTACGGCAAATACCTTTATCACATCTAAAGCAGTTCCTGGGTCTTTAACTACAACAAATAGAGAAGCAAAATATAATCCTATTCCCATAGCAGCAGCTATTGATAAACATATTACACCAGATACTCTTTTTGATGATAAATCTCCGTCACTGTCTTCTAAAATACCTTTTTTAATTTCACTCATTTTATTAATTCCTTTATTTTCCTAATTTTTTTAATCAACTTAATAATACCATATTTATCTTTATTTTTTCTTATTTCCCATCGTTCTTTTTGTGCTATAGACATTTTTTATCCTTTTCGAAGTGCTGTACGGGAATTGCACCCGCGACTTCTATGTTTATAGTTGTATTCCTGCTATACTAACAGCACATAAGTTTTAACCAATCAACTCAAAATGTGGGTAATCTTTAAAATCTTTAAAGTCTCCACCCCATCTTGCTTTAATCCTGAGTTCCTGTGCCTTATATAAAAATACGTCAGCCATACGCTTAAATCTTTCAATATCTTTCCAATCAATAGGATATGGGGCAATATCTACTGCTAAAGAAGGCTTTACGTTATGCTTAGATAAATCAGTTATACCATCTTTATATGTCTTTATTTCTTTCTTATCTACAATAATCCAATGGCCATCTATAAGTTGTCTTCCTACTTGGAACAGTTCAAATTGTTCTTTAGTTGACCTATGTCCATACAGTACAGATACGTCCATAACTTCTAATACAGCATGTACTAAAGTTATCAATCTATTGTCACATGTTACTAAATTCTTTGCACTTGTCTTACTTAAACTATACATATTGACCCCTGATTTTTTTCTGATTATTATAAAGCTCTGTTAGTATAACTACTACCTCGTTATCCCAAAATTCTATCGCCCTTGAAATGAATAAGTGTGAGTTTCTTTCATACCACATTTTAACTTTTTCTCTATCAGTAATGTACTCTAACTGTTCTACTTTTGTTATCATATAGTATTGAACATTCTCCAATGACTCTTGTATTCTAGAGCTTCTATATGATTGCCAGGTACCTTCTAAATTCTTCTGCACTATATGATTGTCTTCAATTATTCCCCAGACCTCATCCATCATGTGTACTCTAAGCTTTTCTATTACATCTGATATAAGTAAATGGTCTCTTGTATCTTTTAGGTTAATACCCCTACCATTTATATCATGGAATACTTGATGATAACCCTCGTAAGCGTATTCATTTAAGATGTTATTAGCTTTATATGTTACTATTTGCCGTAATCTCTTATAAATAGGTGACTCTAGTTCCTTATACTTTATACCATCTTCAAAAGCATCTAAAAGAAATCTCTTATGTTCAGGATATAATTCACATGTGTTATGCTCTTTCTTAACAGTTGGCTCTATTCCACCAGGAGTAATAGACACTTTCCCAATCTTAAACGCTGTTTTTGTTAGGATTAGTATTGTTAAAATAACTATTACTATACTTCCTGTTACTACAAGTATCGGTACACTCGTAAATATACCTGTTAGAAATTCCATTTTCTATCCTTTATTCAGGTTCAATTACATAATTTTTAAGTAATTCTACGTCATCTTCTGAATTAATATATTGTTTATCAGTTTCGTGATTAGCTAAAATACCTTTGTACCACCTATGTAGGTCTTCTAGTCTAGCTTTTTCTGTTTGCTCTTCTAGTGTTAAAGCTATGTTTTCAAGTTTTTTGTTTAGAAAAGACATATACATCATTTGATATTTGTCTTTCTTATCTTGATTATATAAACCTTCAAGGAAGTTATGATAGGTTCTATCTAGTTCTTGTAACTTCATTGCTCTAAAATATTCTTTCTCTTTTACAGAATCTCTTGTAAATGAATAAGAAATACTCTTACCTTCTATAAGATATTCAGGCTCATTTAAAGTATCATACTCTGGATTATATCCTGTATCTACAAAGTTATAAAACTTATGCTTATTTACAAGTTCTTCATCTGTAACTAACCATGCTGGTCGATTGAAATTTAACTTTTTGTCTATTATTCTACATATCATTTTATATCCCTTCTCTGTTTCTATCACTGAAATCTGTTTTCAAATAATTCCATACTTTAACATTATCTATCTTTCCTTGCCCATTAAACGCAACAGCCTGCCAATGTGCGCAAGCAATTTGTCCCAATCCTGCTGAATTATTCCAATGGGTGTCTGTACTTGTATCAGAGTTAATGCTCCAAGATACTAGTACATTATTCACATAAACTTTAACTCTATTAGCTTTTGCTATTCCATTGGTGAAATCTACAGAGATAGCTAAGTGAAATGTATTTACTACACCCATAGTTAGACCTAAAGTTGCAGGGGAGCCCCTATATCTTAGATAGCTTGTAGATTCCCCTGCTGGATAAAAATCGAAGGTAAACTGACTTATATTTCCACCCCAATATATATTTATACTTGGATTTATGGCATCGCGATACTGTGAAGCAATAAGGCTTCTAATGCCGCTATTCAAAGTAGCTTGACACCAAGCTTCCACAGTAATTGTCTTTTGGTTAGTAAAAGTAAAATCAACCCCACTTGGGACAATATTTGTTTGCGCATAAACAGCGTTCCCAAACTTTACCCCAGAAACAAAAGTAGGTGACCCATACAAAACTCCATTAACACCGATTTCACTAGTAACAACCCCACCACTTTGGGATTCTAACTTATTCCAAAGAATTGGCCTTTGAAAGCTCTTCTTCCATATACCATTATTCTTTTCCCATACCTCAGAAGGTATTTTCCAGCTACTATTATGTTTTACATAAGGTGTAGGTGTTTTAATAGAGGTATCTTTAACACTTATATTATTCATTTAAGCATCCACTTTAAACCAAATATCACCATCAACGCCACCAGTAGGAGTACCAGTGGATATTGTTATTCTACTTGTTGTATACACGTTAGCTGGAAGTAAAGTAGTTGCTATAGCCTGTCCCGATGCATCAGCAGTTAATATATACCCTTCAGTGGCTGGTGATAGTAAATCCATTTTATCTGCTTGTAAATCGTCTATATTAGTTTGTATTGTCCCAATATCTGATGACAAAGTAGCAATAGAGGATACACTAGAATCGACCTGTGCTTGTATATCTGAATCCATTTGAATAATAGATTCTTTTCCATTAGTAATAGCAAAGCCTATTACATTTTGTGAGCCAGTACCTGATGGTAAATCTTCAGGTGCTATTGTTGGTAGTTGTGATAAATAATCAGCCATTTATTGTTCCTTTTATTATTAAAATCATTATTTTATTCTATACGCAATCATATATCCACAAGAAATAGATACTTGAGTGCTACCCATTATTATATAACTCCATCCATTTCTTATGCCACACATGTTGATAGTTTTAGTTCCAGAAGTTATAGTTATTATACCTTCACATGATACTGGCAAAAGATAACCTGAATGTGTTTGATTAACTACACCACCGCCAAATGCGGAAGTACCTTCATATAAACGTAAAGAAAATAAATCTTGGACACTTGTGTACATTCCTGTATAACCCCTAACTATCCAAGTGCCTACACCTAAAGTTAATGATGGGGCACTAGCATTATTAAATATTAAATTATTATTAATAACACCAACTTGGTAATACCCATTTTCTCCAGTACTTTCTTTTAATGAATCTCCTAGGTCAAATAAATACTTAGAGGTAGTTACATAAGCTGTGCTATCTGTTGGTGCATTCTGAAACTGTTTACCACTTGATTCTGCTTGCCCATTCTCATCTGATTGAAGAATATATCCATCAGCAGGAGTAATCTTATCCATTTTATCAGTTTGTAAATCGCCTATATCAGAAGTATTTGTAGAAATATCAGAAGTATTTGTATCTACTTGTGCTTGTATATCTGAATCAATCTGTATCTTGGATTCTTTACCATCAGCTACTGCAAAACCAACAACATCTTGTATTCCTACACCTTGTGCTAGTTCTGAAGGCTCTATTACTGGAATAGTTCCTGCTAAATATACTGTACTCATATTATCCCCACATATGGAACATGTCCATTACCAAGATATTTACCACTAAAACTAGATTTAATAAGTGTTGGTTGCATAAATAAATTACCATAAGTATAAGCTACCCTTAATGTTAGCCCAATAGTATTGTTTATAAAATCTGGAGAAGTTTGAACTATTTCACACAAAATATAACCATATACTAGTTTAACATCTGTGTTTGCAAGTAATCTAACAAAATCACCTGCTCTTAAATCAAAAGCTCTAACAGATTGTATGTAAATATTGGCTGGTATACTAATATCGAATTGAGTATTAGGGTACCATAATATCTTACTTAGTCTTGTTATTTGGTCATTAACATCAGCAGTATCATATAACAATGTCTTATAATCAGCAGGTAATGTAGCATTTGAGTCATAATCTTTTCTAGCCGCTCCACTATTTGTTTTATCTATCTTAGTATAAAACTCAGACTTGGAATAATTTTGATTATATTCCATTTTAATATTAGCTGCAACACTTTCACTATCTACTTTTGGACTAACTCCAGTTCTACCATTTAATAATAAATCAGGTGTAATAGTGCATAAATAACTAGTATCATCCCAGTTAAAATCTTTCCAGGTATAGAATAGTGTATCTTTTTCTATTTGAAACTCTGTATTAACAAAAGAACGTTGAATATCTTCTATAAGAGAATTAAGCTCTGTGGGCTGGTTTATATACATACCTATTTTAGGTGCAGTTAAAGATACAGCAGTCCAATCAATCATGTTAAAGTAATAATTACTGAAACTTATATTAAGAGTGTCTATTAATAGATGTTTGGCTATGTCAAGAGCATTATCCATTAGTAAATCATTTTCATCTACTATACCACTGACATCTGCTGAAATTGTATTGAAAGATTTGTAACTCTGTGTTACAGCCTCAGCAGTTCCAGTTAAAACTATAAATCTCTCTCTTATTATCTCGAAATAAGCTATTCTTCTACCATCTGCTTGTGTTAAGTATTGAATAGTTGGGGTATCTGTTATAGCAATGTTTTCTAAATATACCTTGTTGATAGATACCATGTCTGTTGGAGCATAACCAAGTAAGTAATAATATACTGGGTTTAAAACACCAGGAATAGCATTCTCATTTAAACAAGGACAAGGTACTCCTCTAACTTTACCATATATATGAGGTATTAATATAGAAGGTTTATCTTCTTGTTCTTCAGGATAGAATAAAGGCCATTCACTCATATCTAATTCATAAGCTCCAACCATATCTGTCATAGAACGTCTAATATCAATCATATCTATTTTAAAAGAATTACTTCCGTCAGAGGTATTATTCTCTGTGATAGATTTAACTTTACCAGCAAATATTGTTTTAAAGTCCTCAAATACAGGGTCTACTCCATTTTCAAGTAAGGCTACTTTTAATCTACCTTTCAAACCTATCTTAGGTGGAGATGTTTCTCTTGTGGTATTATCTCTTCCGAACACGTAGTGATTGTATGCTCCATCAGCGTTTTGTATAATAACTGTACCTGAGTCATAAGTTTGGATACCCGCTAGAACATTATCGCGTTTAGTACCTATTTTAGGTACTTCTAGCAATCTAGGTTCAAACTCTATACCACTTAAATCAAGTTGTACCTTAGAGTTAGATTTATAAAATCCTTCATAAGAACTTAATAATATGCTTGTAGTTTCTGATGGATAATAGTATGGGGTGTTGCTATTAGGGAAATGTATAAGTAATAGAAAATCTCCATAGTAAAATGAACCTGGAGTTTGGATTACTTCTGCTTTTGTATATTTCTTAGTTAGTAGTGTAACATCATAAGTTGTATCAATGTTTTCAATTACTTTAACATCTGAGATTACATACATCTCTTTCTGTACCATTCTTTCAGGCTGTAATACAGAATATAAGGTATCTGTATAATCGTTATTTACTTTTATTCCCCATACACCAGCATAAAGAGGAAAAAACCTCATTTGCCGTATAGGTGATTCTAGTTCGAATATTTCTATGTATTCCAAATTATATTCCTTAAAAAGCTATCGAAATTCCACCTGAAAAATCTGCACCTGAATCTGTAATATCTGTTTCAAAATAGTATGGGTTACTTTGTAAAGCATAGTATAAAGTTATTTCTGTTGAAGACTTTCTGACAGCCTTTGACATATGTGCAATAATGCTAGAAGACATAGGTTGAAACCCTCCTGTAACAAGAATTGTATCACCTGTTGTAGGAATATATGGACTTAAAGCTTGGTAAACAGTACCTTGTGTTGAAGTTGCTAGACTAAGACTACCATGGTAATTAGCTTTAGCAGTAACTTTATTATCTTTAAGTAGTACCCCATCTATTGTAACACCTGCTCCACTTGTCTTCTCACTTATAACGTCAGTATAAGTAGTACCAGCAGTAACATTAGTAGCAGTAACATCAGTAGCAGTAACATCAGTAGCAGTAACATTGCTGTCTTTAAGTAGAACTCCGTCAACTGTAACACCAGCCGCTGCTGCTTTCTCTTTTATAATATCTACGGCTATTTCATTATTAGTAGCACCTGTACCTATTACTACACCATTAACTGTTACACCACTAGCAATAGTAGCATTTGTGATACTTGTAGCTTTTACAGAAGAATCTTTAAGTAAAACACCATCAACAGTAACACCGTTACCAGAACCTGCCACTTCATTTATAACATCAGTATATGCTTGGCTATCTTTTATTTTAAGACCATCTATTGTAACACCAGCTGCCGAAGTTCTTTCTGAAATAGTATCAGTTGAAACGGCAGTAGTAGCTGTAATAGTAGATGTAGATGTAAGAGCACCAGTTTGAATGGTTTCAGCAGTATAAACAACTGCATTAAGTAAACTTGCTCTTGCGTTATAAGAAGTACTTACCTTTGTGAACTTAAACACAGCCTTAGATGTACTAGCACCTGATAGGTAATATCCGCCTAAATCACCTCTATATGTTGGTACAGTAGACAAAGCTTTAACTGTTATAGCAGTTCCAGTATCTTCTACATAGACGAAATATGTAGTATCAGAACTTACACTAGTCATATCAACTGCTAAGTTACCGTCTATGACCCTATAAAGAGCCCCAGCTATTTCTTCTGTTCTACCGTTAGAAAGTGTAGGAGTTCCTGTTCCATCGGCATAACTTGTAAGTGTAAAACCACTTGCAATTACACCTTGAAGCCCATCCTGTAAGCCTAAGCTATTTGTT
>Ga0316608_1000161_pt1 | contig 35998 bp, 22 predicted proteins | sample MIS2016152B_MG_FD_207673 | JGI IMG/M metagenome (GOLD analysis project Ga0316608, IMG submission 207673) | Microbial mat bacterial communities from Middle Island sinkhole, Lake Huron, Michigan, United States - MIS.2016.152B | ecosystem: Environmental > Aquatic > Freshwater > Lake > Sediment... | reverse complement strand
GAATGGTTTAGTTTAAATCGTACAAGAAGTTTAGTTTCTCACGTATTTGTTCATTTTTAATCTTCATTCTATTTTCTTTATAAAATGAAGTTACCTTTGACTTATATCTTTCTAACGTAGGACTCTCAAGTGTTAACCTTTTATTTAATGCAATTTCATTTATCAATAATACAATAACATGCATTGATATTGTTGAACTTAATAAAATGGGAATCAACTTATTATTTTTAACCTTGCTTAATGTTGTTTCAACTCTTATTGGACTTGGTCTGGTTTGCCCCCACTTAAAACGAATTTCTGATATAATTAATTCTGCACATGTTGCAGCCTCAATAATTCGATTTTCACCAAACTTATCGTAATACAAAAGGACTACGGCTTTGTATGCAGTTGCAATATATTCATTATCAATAGATTTGAATAATTTGTAAACATAGCTAATAAATGACGATTTATTGGTTTCATTTTCACCAAATAAATGTTCAAACATGTCGTGGTAACGCTTGGCGTACAAAAAGAATGAATCGCCCCCCTCGATGGTTTGAGGAATTTCAAATGGTATTAGTGTTTCAGTGTACTGGAGCGGATATTTCATATTTAATACGACTTCGTCGTTTTCTCTATGCCAAGAACGAAATACATTCGGTTGCATGTATCTATTAAACAAATGTTCATTTTGTTCAATCTCACTTGGTTCCACAGTAGAAATAAATTCATAAAAATCGTTACGATCCGAATTATTATCCCTTTCTAAGCCTCGGCTCCACATTCTGATTCTTCTCAAAATTGAGCTAAAAAGCTCGTGGTGTTTATCATTATTAGTTTGCCAAAATTTGTTATGTTTACTTGCCAATTGTTCTCTTTCTTCGGGAATATACATTAAATGATGAGCTTTTAACAAATCAAAATCTGTTAAACTTTTGCCTTTGCTGTTGCCACTGTCAAAAAATGTATAAGCCTGATCAATTGCATTGGGGCCAGTAATTGTTAATACCGAAAATTCAAGTTTTTCCAGAACAAAATTTTTGTATCGTTCCCTGTCAACCTTGTTTTTAAGAAATGCATCTATCTCATTTTTGGTGTTTTTTATGAAATAAAATGATTTTATATTATTAAATTTTGCTTTGATTAATGATAGTTTCTCACTTCCCTGCAAACAATGCATTAGAATAGATAAAGTAATCAATCTTTGTTGCCCATCGATAATGTCGTACTTAACTTGGTTATTTATTTCGTTTTTATGGAGTATGATTGTTCCCAACAAATAAGACTTATCCTTTGAGCATATACTATATGTGTCGTTCAATAGATTTTTTACATGATAGCTGTTCCATTCGTAAGCCCTTTGGTATTCAGGTATAGATAATGGAAATTCACTATTGAATATTTTATTCAGATTTTTGGTTACTAATTCAGGTTCATTCATAACGAATTTTATTTATCGATTAACATACTTTTTCCATTCCCATTCTCTTTCATTCCATTCCCTCCATGTTTTTTTTATGCCTTATTCAATTTTCTTCTTCAATTCCAACCCCTTTTGTGTTAACCGGTACCTTTGTTTTGAACTATTAGGCTTGTCCGGTATAGTCATTTCAACAAAACCTTTATCCATTGCGGGAATTAGATAAAGATCTCTAAAGGATTCTTGATGTCGAAGCTGTAGGGCTTCTTGTATTTCAATCCTTTTCATTTCGCCATAAAGAACAAGAACTACTCTACGGATTGCTTCCGTAACTTCTCCGGTAACTTCTCCGGTAACTTCTCCGGTAACTTCTCCGGTAACTTGTCCAGTAGCTTGTCCGGTAGTTGCAGTTGGTCGCCAAATAATAACTTTAAAACCTTCTTCAAAGTCGAATTTAGGTTCTTTCAAACCTGCTTCAACGGTTAAACGCAGAATTTCACCTGTTCCTGTTCCAAAACGTTCGATATAACCGGCCTGATACATGGGCTCGGCTAATTTGGGATTGGTGGGATAAGAACCATGGTCGGTCTTGAGCTTGGCCATACTCAATTCGTGCGTTAATCGCCCGGGATTGAATATTTCCAAGCGGTCGACAAATAACATTACCTGTACGCTGCCATTGCTATTGTAATCGCGGTGTGCTACTGCGTTTACAATGGCTTCGGTTACAACAGGACGAGGAATTTCATATTTTATGGGAGCTTGCGTACTATCGTTTCGCAAACCTACCGATACGCCAATCTTCGATAAAACAAAATCGACGGCTTCGTCGACCTGTTGGAATACATCGCCGCCAAAAACCTTGTGGTCGGGAATGGGTTTTGCTACAATATAACCATGAAAATGAGCACATTTGGTTACTGCGGTGGCGAAGAATTGTTGTGGATTCTTACCAAATGCCAATAATGCGCTGTTGCAAAGCTTTTCGCCATTAAGAATATTTAAATGGGTAAGCACCTTCTCGACCGAAGAACCCTGCCTGATTGGGAATCCTCTTTTGTAGTTAGACAAACCAAGGAAATTATCTACTTTTGCCGGGTCAATATCACTTATTTGGGCAGTTGGGTGCAAAGCTTCATCGAAAGAGGTAAGCTGAATAAGCCCCTTGTGTTTAAGCAAATCTATTAAAGAAGCATACACCGAAGCGATGAGTTGTTCAACATTATCGAAACGTTTGTACGAAAGTTCGTTCTGGATTTTACTAATAAATGCTTTCTCTTTGGCATGGCGTTCTAATGTGTTTTCGCCTAATATATATGCAAAACCAGGCATATGATGCGCTTTAGAATGTTCGTATTCTAACTCGGTAGGTGAAATGCCGTTTGTATCTTCGTAACCATACTGTGTGCCCAATAATACCAAATATACTTGCGATTGAGCTACCTCGTTTAAATATACCTTGTTGGGAGCCTGACTGCTAGCAGGCAGTTTCTCGAAAAGTACAGGTTCGAAAAAGCCACTCAACAGTGCATCGGTTTGCAAATACTGAAAGAGCCGCTCGCGCTCCTTCGCAAACTCCTTTTGCACACTGCTTATAAAAACTTTTAGCTTTTGCATGTTAACATACTTTTATTTTGCCAGTTACGGCGCTGTTTATCAACGTTGCCTTATATTCCTTTAGCTTTTCAATTTCTTGTTCTTTTAGTGTAATAGTTGAAGTTATTTTAGAATTTGCGATTTCAATGAATTCAATAATTCCTTGTTGCTCATCTTTAGGTGGATAAGCAAGGTAACAATCACCAAGTGATTGTGTGTTTAAGTTATAATTTCCAGCAGATGTCCTAGCGCTATATGTTAACGAGCCACGCATAGAAAATGAATTCATGGTATTAATTAAAAATTTCGCTTCAATATTTTCTTTTGGCTTAACTCTAATTAAATAGGATGCAAACATATAATCACCCTCTCCGGAGAACATTGCACTCTTACCTACTAAAGAGGGATTGCCGTTTGTCCTAACAATTAATATATCGTTTTTCTGGAGCAAATAATTTTTAGTCTCTGATTCTGTTAATAAAGCATATTTTAAACCTTCAAAATTAATATAAAGCTCTCCAATATTGGGAATTCTCAATACTGGTGTTCCAGATTCTAATTCATTACAGTCTATTGATGTTCCATACATAAAATTGCCAGCGACATGTTTCAATTTCTTTACTTTCCAATGTTCTGGTATTTCACCAATCCATTCCACACCACTATCCTTCATTTTTACATTGGGGTTTAACCCGCGTGTAACAGCTTTATTAATGAGTATTTGGCGGTGTTCTTTTAGCAGCTCTATTTGTTTTTCTTTTATGCCAATGGCTTTGTCGATAAGAGCGGTTTTGTGGTCGAGAAAGGTGGCGATGGCGGTTTGCTCGGGAAGAGGTGGAAATGGAAAATTGAATCTTCTAAAATCTAAATAACTAATATTTTGTCGTAAACCAGAGCCTAAACCATATATGATTTTATTGTTATCAATCGCTCTAAAGAAATAATGAAAAAACTTAGAATTAGATTTTGGAGTAAATCTTAGATTCAAATATGCATTAGTAATTATGCCTTCATATTCAGATATTGAACTTCTCAAACTTACTGTATCATTTTGCAAGTCTGTTGGTCTAAAAATCAAATCACCTTTATTGACAAATTGATAAGTTTCAAATGATTCAGGAACAAGCCCGGTTAATTCGTCCTCACCTTTTACTCTAATATTGCCATAACTTAAGGAAAGAATTGTGTTTCTTTTCATTCCTTTATTTCTATCCTTATTTTCATATATAAAACTAAGACCAGGTAATATTTCCCAACGGCTCGGTATTTCTCCCAACCATTCAACTCCAGAAGGTTTGTAAGTAGGGTATTTATTAAATATTACTTTTTCCATTAGGCTAAGTTTAATATTTCACGAATTAAACCTTCGCTCTCGTTTTCCAATTGAAGAATATCAGCCGATACCTCTTCAATACTGCGTAATGGCTTATGTTTATAGAAATACTTGTTAAAGCTAATTTCGTAGCCAATTTTTGTGGCATCGAGGTTTATCCAGGCTTCTTCGACATGCGGTTTTACCTCTCGAAGGAAGTAATCGTAAATATTGTCTTTCAAGGGCACACTTTCAGTGTCGCGCAAGTCACCTTCGGTTTCGTATTCGAGGTATTCGCCTTTTTTGCTTGTAGCATAATAGCCGTAGTCAACCAATTGCGATTCGGAGCAAGCCAGATGGGCGAGCAAGTTGGAGAGCTTTTCTCCAGAAAGTTTTGTGGTTCCTTTTATTACTTTTTCGGCTGTGGAATCGTACCAGCTTACAGCATTAAGTATGGCATTTTTTTCAGAAGCAGATAACGAAAGTTTTTTCGATTTAAAACCTTCGTCCACTTTTTCTCTGAAAATGTTAAAGTCGCTGTATTCGTCGGTTCCAATTACTTCCATTAGCTTGGAGGCAATGTTCATTACATCCAATTGCTTTTGCCATGTGGCTGCACTGGTTAATGCTTTGCTTTGTTTGGTGTTCAGGTTCAGTTCGTTTTTCTCGCACCAATCCAAAATGGCTTTTTCGTGTTTAATAATATTATTATACACCTCATTGTCAAAGGTTTTGTAAGCCCATTGCATGGGTTCGCGCAAGCTTTTATCGAAACGCAATTCTTCAATCCGTTCTTTGGTAAATTGTGCTTTTAAACGTTTGGGGCGCTCTATGGTAACTTTGTAATATCCAAAGTCGGCATTGTCGAATAGTTTGGAAGAAATCTTACCTACTAAATTATCAATTATCACTTCTTTTTCATCCAATTCAGACATACATTCATAAGCAGTTACTATTTCGCGTATGTGTTCAGGAGCAAACTCGCAGTTTTTAGCCCCCAGATTCTTACGCAGTTTTCGAAATAATTGTCCGGCATCAATCAATTGAACTTTGCCTTTGCGGTTAGCGTCTTTGTTGTTGCTTAATATCCAGATGTATGTTGTAATACCTGTGTTGTAAAACAGGTTGTTGGGCATTTGTACAATGGTGTCGAGCCAATCGTTTTCGATGATATAGCGGCGTATGTTGCTTTCACCTCCACCGGCATCGCCAGTAAATAAGCTGCTGCCATTGTGTACCGAGGCTATGCGAGAACCCAGCGGACTTTGCGAAAGTGGTTTCATTTTGTTTACCATCTCCATCAGAAACAACAACTGCCCATCGGATGAACGGGGCGTTGCATCGGCTTCTTCTTCAATGCCCCAATAGTTTTTTAATTTAATTAGGAACCGGGGGTCGATAACATCTTTGCCATCTTTAATATACTTTAATTCGCTCGCCCACGACTTGCCATAAGGGGGATTGGAAAGCATAAAATCGAAGTGGGTTCCGGCAAACTCATCGGTAGAAAGGGTTGAACCCACACGGATATTTTCGGGGTTATTGCCCTTAATCATCATATCCGATTTGCAAATGGCATAGGTTTCGTCGTTAATTTCTTTGCCATACAAATACACATCGCCTTTGGCACATATTTCGCCCTCTTCGTCTTTCACAAAGTTTTGCGATTCAGTAAGCATACCGCCACTTCCACAAGCAGGGTCGTAAATGGTCATTACTGGAGGTAACTTATCTTTTACAAGCTCAAAAACAATATGGGTCATCAGGTCGATAACCTCATGAGGTGTAAAGTGTTCTCCTGCTTCTTCGTTGTTTTCTTCGTTGAATTTGCGAATCAACTCTTCAAAAACATACCCCATTCCTAAGTTGCTCAAAGGTGGAAGCTTTCTTCCATCAGGGTCGTTCTTTTCAAAAGGAGTTAGATTGATAGTAGGCGATGTAAATTTCTCTAGTACATTAAGCAACACGTCCTTTGATGCCATATGCTGGACCTGGCTTTTGAGCTTAAACTTTTCAATAATCTCTTTTACATTGGAACTAAAGCCTTTCAAATAATCTTCGAAGTTTGCCTGTAGAATTTGCTGATTATTGGTAGCTGTATCGTGTAAGCGTTGTAACGTCCATTCGCTGATATTGTAAAAAACATAGCCCGATGCCTGTCGTAAACCGTTCTCGTCTAATTCAGTAAACTTTGCCTCTTCTCTTTGGAAAGTTAGCTCTTCCATTACTGCTTGTTTAGTTGGCTCAAGTAAAGTGTCCAACCTGCGGAGCACCACCATTGGAAGAATAACATCGCGGTATTTTCCACGAACATATACATCGCGGAGGCAATCGTCGGCAATTGACCAAATAAAGGAAACTATTTTGTTGTGTACGGCTGTGTTCATTGGATAATTTAATAATAAAATCTTAAAAGTAGTAAAACGTGCCCATTCATTATCTGGTTCAGAATTGATATCTTACTTTAAGTATATTCCTACTAGTAAACCAATTATCAAAAATACCGAGATAACTATCATTGAATAAGCTTTTTTGTTATTTCTATTTATGCTTTTTTCAAGAGTATTTATATTAGTGTCTATCGAGTAGATTTGCTCCTGAAATCTTCCTAAAGCCCGATCGATTTTCTCCAATCTATCTGGAAGACCCATCGATGATATTTGGTTAATCAATTGCTGCAGATCATTTGAATAGCCAACAAGTGTATTTATCGTTTTAGCAATAATTTCTTCCTGTTTTTGAATTGTAGCATTTGACAGGTCTTTTACTTCTAAAATTGATTCTGAACTTTTCGATTCAATACCTTCTGCTATATGCCTAAAATTTTCAATTTCCGATATAAGATCCTCGTGGCTTTTTACATTGAGTGAAGAAAAGGCTTTTTCTAAAACTAGTAGCTTAGCAGAATAATCTGAAAACAAACGGAAAGATATATCAGAAAATGAAATTTCTTGCTTTTCCAGGTTTGTCTTTGATATGGAATTTGTCTCTGTAATTGCTTTAGTGGCAATTGTTTCCAACAACTTTGTTGTTTCGGAGAATTTTTCAACATTCGTTAAGAGGTTCTTTTCACCAGTGCTAACTGAAAGAATTATTTTTTCCTCTAATTCATGAATACTTTCAGAAAACTTTTTAATTACGGCGGTTGTTTCTTTTACAACTAAATCAACGACAGATTTGACTTCAATTGCTAATTGATGCGTAGCATTTGTAAGATTATTGCCGCTTTCTGTTACTTTTTCGACTTGAATCCGCGCCGAATCAAGTTTTTTTAAATTATTCTCAATTTGAGCGAGTGCCTGGTTAATACTTTGCGATTCCATTATTGTAGGTAGTTTTCAGTTATTTTTGATAATAATCTATTATGAATTGATAACATTACTTCATTTTTTAATAGTGCAAACTGCTTCTTATCTGCAAATTGACTTATAAATGCATTATAATCATCAAAAAGTTTCCAGAAATCCGAAGGATCTTCCATTCGATCAGCAAACTCCTCCATCCCTTCTTTGTAACTTGTGATAAGTTCATTTTCGAGATTTAGGTTGTTTCTTGTTCCCAAAAAATACAGGCAATATGCGTTCAGCAGCGATAAACAAGGATTGTTGTCCGTCAAAGACCTCCTGATTAAGCGTACCGCCCCTTGTAAATGCTTTACATTATCAATGGGCATACTTACTCCTATAATTTCGGAATCATTAATTTTCAGAAATTTAAATAGAGTTTCAGCAGATGATTCCTTCCCGTTGTCAGTATCATCTGTGAGAGAATATGGCAATCCATTTTCAGTCTGGTAATCAGAACGGGCGTATTTTGAATTGAAGTAATAGTAAATAAAATCCTTCAGATCTTCATTTAATTCCTTCCAGTCCCTCCCTTCTTCCAATCCAATTAAACAGAAATTTCGCATATCGTCAATTGCTCGTTTTCTTTTGACAGAAATCTTTTCATAAACAAATTCGGTGAGATATGCGAGGCACCTGTATATTTCGTTTCTGATACTATTATCAGATTCCAAAATTAATGGATAATTCCTGGCTTTTTCTATTTCAAGATTTGCTCTATCTTCAGTGAAGTAACGGAGCAAGAATTGTTTTAAACTTTCAAAATATTCTCCTTCACCCTTCCTTTTAGCAACAATCCGGTAACGGTTTTTCCTATAATCTTGGGTAAAATCTTCAATCAATCCAATGCAGCTCATCCGATAAATAGCTTTTGCTATATCGATATTATCCTCTTTTTCTTCATTATAAGGAACAAACGAGACAACTTCAGTATTTATCGCAGACTCAAGTAAACAGGTCAAGAAGCCTTTAATATACATTACATTTTCCGAAATCTCGACATCATTCCCAATGAAAACAGATATGGGATAAACATTTAAAAGCTTATGCATAAACTGTTTTTCAATAGTCGCTCCTTTGAAATTTCTTTTAAAAAAATACAAAACTGTATCGTAATCACTATTCTGATATTGAAAGTGCTTACTATCAATCTTCAGACTAAGTGCATCCAAAGAAGTTATTAAATCCTTATTGTATTGCCAGCCATTTAAATTATCTGGGATTTTTCTTAGTTGACACGTTAGGTAGTTTCTGCAATCGGAATAAATACAATGGTTAAATCCGAAATAATTGTAAATTATTTCTTCCCCAGCTTGGTATTCTTTGTCGACCAAACAATTCAAACGAACATAATCCTGTTGAGGGGTAAGAAAATCAAGGTCCTTGTGATCTATTTTTAAATTATAATGATTCAAAATTGCATCTAAATCTTCATGGATAAACCATTTATTTTTTAAAATCCCAATGGGGAATTCATTTATTGGTACTGATGGATTCAATCTGACTAAATTATAGTCGGAAACAAGTATAGTAGCCAGAGCCATTTTTCTATCTCTACCAGCCCTTCCTGCTTCTTGCACAAAGCTTTCTAGGGAACTGGAAAAGTTCATGTTTACCGTAAATCGTACGTTGGGTTTATCTATACCCATTCCAAACGCTTTGGTCGCAACCATTACCGGTTGTTTATTATCTCTAAATAATTCAAGGTTTGTCATTGACCTATCCGGATCGTCCCCGCCAACAAAAGTGCCAATATTTATTACATCTGAGCTTAAAGCCTCAGCTACCTTTTCCACAGAAATTTCGGTAGTTGTTTTATGAGGACAAAAAATTATGCCAGCCTGATCATACCAATCATTTTCTTTATAAAAAGAGTCGGGCATTTCAATCTTAAGTTCAGCTTGTAGGTCATCATTGATATCCTGACGGTTTTTGAAGGATACTACTATCTCCTGTATTGATTTTTGATTTTGTAATTCTTTAAAATACTGCGGAATATTATCAATATGTTTTTTTAAGAATTCTTTTTTTGCAAGTTGAAAAGCTTTTCTATCTGAAATTTTAACAGCTTTTGGAAGTTCTGGCGCTAATCTATTGTTCTTGTCAAAATTCTCATCTACCTTAAAATCAACGTTAACTTTTTCTATTTTATATTGCAGTTCGAGTCGATTTGTATTTTCAAACCTAACAATCGTATCAGCATCCAGATTAAATGCTCCCTCACCGGATAATTCCCTTTCTACATCTGCCAGTACATCAAATGAAGCTGTTGCTGTTAAGCCAAATAACGAGATTTCACCATCTTTCGCTTTCACATACTTATATAAATTCCGGCCCAGGTGTAAATAGATTAATCTGAAATCCTGACCCCATTCAGAAACACAATGCACTTCATCAATAACACCATAGGCAAAATAAATGTGAAGCTCTTCCATGTTTTTTAAACGCTCCCTAAACTGGTAAATTCCCAAACGTTCAGGTGAAAGAAAAACAAAAAGAAGTTGTGAGGCTTCCATTTTTTGCTCTTGAAGAGTTTTTAAGTCCGGCGAAAGAGTTGCATTAATAAATGCGCAACAATCAATACCGGCATTCATTAAACCATCATATTGATCCTTCATCAAAGAACTCAATGGATCTATCACCAGAGTAACTCCGGGTTGCAACATGGCGGCAAGCTGGTAGGTCAATGATTTTCCACCACCTGTAGGAAGTAACCCAATAACAGATTTATTTTGTAATGCCCTGTTAAGAATTGGTAACTGCCCAGGTCTAAAATCATCCTTTCTAAACAAAAGTCTGACAAAATACCTCAACATATTACAGGTGTCGCTAATTTCTGAATAGCGTCCCTGCAAATCGCGGGTAACGAGCTCGCGATATTTAATTCTTTCGGAGGTATAAATTAATCGTTCGTTTCTCTTCTCTGTGGCAGACCGAATATTGAAGTAGCAATTATGTTTACATTTGAATTTACTGAAAGATGTTTTATTGATATTACTTTTCTGAAATACACCAATATCAATTACAAGATCATAAATTTTCTCGTATTGAAATGCTGAAAGCCTTACGGTGGGTTTATAATCCAGGTGTAGCGGTGATGCACAAAAATCGCAGGAACTAATAATCTCAAGATTTATTTCAGGTAATCTCAAGTCCTGATACTCTACACTCAATTGTGTCAGGTGGAAGAACAATTTCTTTAAATCCTCAATGGCCAGCGCAGCGCAAGGTACATCCTGTTCTTCCACCAGGATATTCCAGGCTTTATCAGCTATATTCAACTTATGAGTCATTAGTGCTTCGAGCAGTATTTTCTGAACACGGGCAATAGCTACCGGGGTAAACATTAATTGAATCAAATTGCTATCGTACTTTGAAATATCAAAGTTGTTCCCGTTTAAAACAGAATTCTTGTATTGCTTTAGTAATTCATCATAGTCAAACTTTAATTCACCATTATAAATAATTTCACCCCGAATAGACTTTTGACTTGAAAATCCAAATACCTTTTGAAAAATCTCTTCGATATAGGGGCTTGCTTTAGTAGGCAGACCACGTGTAATGATGTTATTTAAAACAGCCAATATAGGATTAACATCATCATAAACGCTTGCACCAAAATCGAAAGGAGCCGAGACTTCAAAGCTGTTTATTTGATTTATGAACTCAGGGTCAATTTTATCATTAGCTTTTCGGTTTTGCCTGACAATATCCAGCTCATAAGCAGAGTGAAACTGAACTGAGGGGTAGAATTCGATAGGGATTAGATTGCCTTCTGCAGTATATTCAAGTTTATATACCTTCGCTTTAAAAGAACAAGTCGAGTAACCACCATAATTGAAATACGGGTCAGAAATACCAAATATAACAGGAACCTGAAAGTAATCATAAAAGGAATCTATTCTTCTATTATTCGGATTAACCGGACCAACTGAAATAATGTAATTACTGTTGTTAACAGATTTATCCAGTTTTGTTGCTAATGCCTTTAAATCAATCTGCTCAATATCCAAGACATTGGAGAAGAAATGGATTACAGCTCTGTTACCATCAGTTTGAATATCTTTAATATCGACTTCATCCAGATACTTCTGGATTGTTTTGAGCTTTTTATATGACGTTTTGTAACTGCTTACATGTAATTTAGCCCTTTCCAGGGCTTTGTCAGATGGCTCAATTAAAGTAATTGAATTAATCGATAGTTGTTGATTTTTCTGTTTTAAATAATCCATGAAGGTAAGTGTAGCCAGGCCTTGGCCACATCCCCAATCAACAATGTCACATTCAATATTTAATTCACTAATATTAAGTTTATCAAGAGCATGCTTTATTTTAGCTTCGTGCATATTGCCAAATGACCAGAGATACTGACACATTTGTTCATGCGTATTTAATAAAGCTACTCCTCTTTTCAGCTCATAATAAAGTTTATCTCGTTCACTCTGATTTAAATGAATTATACTATTATTTGCGAGGTGTCTAATATTTTGAAAAGAAGGACTGGTTAGCTCGTTTAATTGCTCAATATACCTTTGCATTTTTAAAAGCCTAAAATGGTGTCAGAAGTTGGATTAGCTTTATGTGTTTGATAATTTGCACGGGCTGCTTCTTTTGAGGTGTTGGCATAACAATAAACACATTCATGCGGACAAGTATTATATTGTCCTATATCCTTGCTAAAAATACAGCCGCAAAGTGCGCGCTGGCCTTTATCTTTTAAAGATTTACCTTTAGTTATTGTTGGGATAGTGCTGAATAAATCAGTATCAGATATCTTAATGCCTAGGAAATCCATGAGAATCTTGTCCTTGCTAAATAATTGAATCATCAAATCATCATCCATACATTTGTTATGTTCAATCCCATATTTTTCCAGATCTTCTAATTCAGCACAGGTGCCTATTTTTAATTTCCACGTTTTGTTTAACTCCTGCAAGCCTTTAGCAAACTCATTCATTGTGCCGGGAGTGAACTCCTGATAAGCAATATTTTCTTTCTTTAAATTTAATGAGACTTTAGAATAAGTTTTAATGTCCGCATAGCTGAATACAAGCTTATTGGTGTGCTTATAAAGTTGGTCTCCAATATTTTTCACTCGTGTTAATAATTCATCGACATTAATTTTATCAGTCAAAATCATTGGATCAAAACGCCAGATAACTCGCTCTTTTCCTATTTTTTCCGATAAACTGATAAATGTTTTAATACGAAAATCCAAGTTCGGCACATTCGATTCATACCCTTCATTTGTATAATCGTTCAGCGAATATTGAAAATAGAAATTTTTAATATGGTTCTTTAGAAACTCCAGATGTTTAAGCATAGGAGCGGGATTCTTTGACCAAAAGACAACAACCCTGGCATTCTCAAACGACACATATAGAGGAACTCCATTAAAAGGATTCTTCCATTTTATATATCCTTTCTTCCACCTATCGATAAACCAATCGGCATAAAAAGCTGGAATGTCAGTTGACCGACTCGCTGAGATAATTATAGGAGCTTGAGCGGTTATTTTTTCACCAAAATCATTAATTATTTCAATTTTCGACCAATTCATTTTATTAATCTAAATGTCAAGTTAATTCTTTTATCAACAGTTTGTTTTGTTTTAGGTACCTGATGTTGCCAGAAATGCTGTAATTCTCCTTGCATTATTAAAAGACTGCCATGTGTCAGTAATAAATCAATTCTTACTTTAGTTTCATTATGACGCAGTTGAAATTTTCTAGTTGCTCCAAAATTTACTGAAGCGATAACTGGATTTCTGCCTAGTTCCTTTTCTGCATCAGTATGCCATGATATCGAATCATTTCCGTTACGATATAAATTCAAGAGTACGCTATTAAAACCTGTTTTAGCTTTATCTTCAACTTTCTGTTTTATATCAAGTAGTGGCTTAGTCCATTTCTCTGGCTTAAGAGTAAGTCCTGAAAATGTATAAGGCTTATCATCGTCCCCATACCAGGCTGTTAATCGAGGAAAATTAACATTTTTGCTATATATGTTCATTGATTCTTGTTTCCAATTGATTTCATTAAGCAAATTCTTAAGATAAAAATCACTTTCCTCTTTTTTAAAGAAGTTTGTAACATAAATATATTCGCCGTTCTGAATTTTTATTGGTTCAAAATTATTTATATAGTCCTGAAAGAGATATAGTTGATCCATTATACTTTAAGAGATTAGCAGGTAGGTTCGTATCACTTTTAGCAATACAAAATACAATAACTTAACTAATCTATTTAGATAAATTGTTGTTTTTTTCAACACAATCCTCTAGGGATGTACAAGATTTGATTTTAAGTTTAAAAAAAAACTCCTAACCTTCTTCCAACTCGCAACTTTTTTTAACCCGCAACAAAATATCTCTTATATTACCATCACACTGTTTGATTAAAAACAAATCATTAGGTATTTTGGGTTAGTTCAGGAAAGCAATGTTGTAGAATGGAAATTTGAGGTGATGATGCCAGAAACGGTTTGTTACTTCCCAAGTTATAACTTCCGACCGGGAGATATAATGCCGTTTCTTTCTTCGTACCGACCACACGAATTTTCAGCATTTCAGTTTGGAATGACTCCTGGTAACTATAAGGAAGATATGGCGATCTTTGAAGCTCCCTTGGAAGGAGATAGGCATATTACCGATGATGGTATCCTCAAAAAAGGAATTATCCAATCCGCGTTGTTTCGAAAGCAAATTCGGGAACAACGTGGGATTTTACCCGTGGATTTTATTATTGTAGAGAATGCTGAAGGAAAACCTTACCTGGTATTTTTAAAAGAGAAAAAGCGCCCTATTGGGCTGGCGTGTGTTTGGGATTGCTGGAAGAAAGATATTTTGGACCCGCTTGTTTATGGCTTTTCGGTAATTACTGTACCGGTATTTGGTGAATTTTTAAATGCTGGCATTACACGGCTGCCGTTAATTTTAAATGACCGGCATTATAAAAGGTGGCTAAAAACAGATGGGATGCTCACACTAGTCTCTAACCTTCTGCAACCCTTCCCGGAAGAATTGATCAATGCATTTCCAATATCAGATGAAATACTGAGTAACGCTGATAACGACCGGTCGCTAATTAATCCGGTTGGGGATGTGGTAATATCGGAGAAAATAAACAAGTTAGAATATGAGCGGCCTCGAAAGAAATATAAGGGGGAATCAGGTAATTTTCAGGCAAGGAATCAACAGTTTGCCAAGGAATGGGGGGAGTTGGAGTAATCAAAGTGAGTAATTGTGAAATAGGCACTCGCGGAAAATCCAAATTCAGTTTAATGGTTTGGAAATTAATGAAAAAGAAACTATTTTTAAAAATCATAAATCGCCCTGAAATCCGTAACCAAAAATAAAAAAAATTCAAACATATTCGTTAAATCAGGCAGTTATGAAAAAATATTGGTTGTGGTAAAATAGTGATAGCAACAGGTGTTGTTATTGCGATGTTTAGTGCCAAGTTTAAGAAAAATGACCGTTTACCTTGATAATCATTAATATAAAAACTAAAATACATTATGAAAAGATTAGTATTTCTACTTATTTTAGCCACATTAACTTTAAATTTTTTATTTTGTCAAGGTGATACAAAGACTAACTTTAAATTCCCTGAACCAATTGGTTGTGTTAATGATTATGAAAAGATTTTTTCAAATGAACAGATTGATTCTTTAGCAAACATTATAAAAAAGCATCAGGATAAAACTACTAATCAGATTGCTATAGTAACAATTGACTCTTTTGCTCCATACAAAGTCTTATTTGATTACTCTTTAGATCTATTTAATACTTGGGGCATTGGGACAAAAGAGAAAAATAATGGAGTAGCAATAGTATTTGGCAAAAAAATACGACAGATTAGAATTATGGTCGGTTATGGTTTAGAGAAAAAGTTAAAGGATGAAGAAGCGAAACGAATAATTGACATTACGATAATACCTGAATTTAAAAATGGTGATTTTTATACAGGGATTAAGAACGGATTATTAGAAATTATTAAGGAGATTGAATAAAAACCTGGCACTAACATCATATAAATTTTATTGGGGCGGAATCGCAGATTATAAAGTGCTTACATCTAATTTAGCTCTTAACGTCTCGACAAGAAATCGCTTCGAAATCCCCAACAAAACTTATATGTATCGTTTAGCGGTTAGGGAAAAACATAACTTCTAGATTAGCTTTATGATTACACAAGAACACCTGAAAGCGAAACTTTATTTAAGAAAAATGGTTCTTGATGAACTGAATGAGCTGAATAAGTTCCTTACTATAGATAAAATTAATGAACAGTTTTATAGAAGATTATTCGTTAGGGATATCTATTCAATTATTGAAACATATTTGCATGTTTGCAAGGAATTAATAAAAATTAAACTTGTTGAAGATGAATCACAAAATAGCCATATTTCTTGGCAAGAGCTTGTGATACTTAATGAACAGAAAGTATTTCTTTCTAATTCAGGAGAAGTAAAAACTAAAGAAGAGTATCAAAACTTCGAATCGTCTTTGAGATTTTCCTTTAATTTATTTTCTAAAGAATTTAATACTCCCTCACCAGATTATGGGAACAATGACTTTGAAAAACTTATTAGACTTTCAAAAAGAAGAAATGCAGTTACTCATCCTAAATCAGATAGAGATATGATAATTACTGATCAAGAAATTAAAGAAGTAGTGTCAGCATTAAAATGGTTTATGCAAGCTCATAATGAAATAGACAAAGGATTTTTAAAGTGGATAGAGACTAGAAAAAGATAAAATAAATACAACCGCTAACATCATATAAATTTTATTGGGGCGGAATTGCTGATTTTAAAGGGCTGGCTTCTAATTTTAGCTATTAACGTCTAGACAAGAAATTGTTTCAAAATCCCCAACAAAACTTATATGTAACGTTAGCTAACCGTGAAAAAAAACATTCTAACCATGAAAAATTATAAAATAAAGATTAATGTCAACGGCAAAGAACATAACACTTTGGCTGACATTTTACCTGAAAAAGGAGAACTTGAAATTTTATTTATTGCGAAAACTCCAACAACAATAAGTGTAGATGTTGGACACTATTTTCAAGGTAAACAGGGGACAATGTTTTGGAACAGACTTGCAGATTATGACATTCTGAGAGTACCTTATGGCGACTATGCTGACAACTATTTACTCGAAAATAGTTTTGGTATTACTGATATTGTAAAAGTTCCCAGAGATTACGGAAATGAACCTTCTGATGAAGAATATAGACTAGGACTCAAAAAGATAATGGATACAATCAAATTATATCAACCCAAGGTAATTGTTTTTGTTTACAAGGCTGTGTTGGATAAAATAATCAGATTGAATTTCAATATACTAAATAAATCTGTTTATGGCTTTAATCCACTACTTGACAAACATTTCAATTCAAAAGTATTTGTGTTTCCAATGCCAGGAACGCCTTGTACATCCGATAAAGCAATTAGGACAATGACAGAACTAAAGCATTTTTTTAAAAAAGTGAAATAAACTGCAGCAGCTAACATCATTTAAATTTTAATGGGGCGGAATTGCGGATTATAAATTGCTTTACTTCTAATTTAGTTCTTAACTTCGCGACAGGAAAGTGTTTCAATATCTACAACAAAACTTATTTTTATGTATGAAGCACCCCCCTGCGGGCCTTAAATAAGATTAAGCCCGCTTTTTAAAATCTCAATTATTATTACTTCTTATGTATTATAAATTTTTGATACTTAAATCCTCCAAGAATAATCCCTTTTAATACTATAGTGGGATTAAGGAATTCCAATCTAAATATTAGAATTTAAAAAAATGCTACGTTTTTCAGTGTTTTTTTAGATTTTAATGTTGACACAAAACCGTCTCATAAACAATGCCTAAAAATACAGCTTAAGTCAACAATTGTAATAGGTTAAAGCAATAGAAAAGGCAGAAAATCTATCTCTGCCTTTTTCGATTACTTCTCTTTCAAGATTATGATTAAATAATAGCAAACGGTTTTGTTTTAAATCAAAAACGAAGAATATAATTTTTAAGATTCTTTCCTGAAGCCAACTTTAATTAATAGTTGGTTTCCCAAATAATCAGCTTTGAAACCCCCAACCCCGAATCAGCTTATAACTCGGTATCATTACCCCAATCCGCAACTTTTTTTAACCCGCAATAAAATATCTCTTATATTAACATCACAGTATTTGATTAAAAACAAATCATTATGTATTTTGGGTTAGTTCAGGAAAGCAAGATTTTAGAGCGGAAATTTGAAGTGATGATGCCAGAAACGGTTTGTTACTTCCCAAGTTATAACCGGAGACCGGGAGATATGATGCAGTTTCTTTCTTCACACCGACCACACGAATTTTCATCATTTCGGTTTGGAATGACTCCTGGTAACTATAAAGAAGATAAGCCGATCTTTGATGCTCCTGTGGAAGGAGACAGGCATGTCACCGATGATGGTATCCTCAAAAAAGGAATTATCCAATCCGCATTGTTTCGAAAACAAATTCGGGAACAAAGGGGGATCTTACCCCTGGATTATTTTATTGTAGAGAATGCTGAAGGAAAACCTTACCTGGTATTTTTAAAAGAGAAAAAGCGCCCTATTGGGCTGGCGTGTGTATGGGATTGTTGGAAGAAAGATATTTTGGATCCGCTTGTTTATGGCTTTTCGGTGATTACGGTACCGGTATTTGGCGAATTTTTAAATGCTGGTATTACACGGCTGCCGTTAATTCTAAATGACCGGCATTATAAACGGTGGCTAAAAACAGATGGAATGCTCACACTCGTCTCTAACCTTCTGCAACCTTTCCCGGAAGAATTGATAAATGCATTTCCAATATCAGATGAAATACTGAGTAATGCTGATAACGACCGGTCGCTAATTAATCCGGTGGGGGATGTGGTAATATCGGAGAAAATAAACAAGTATGAATATGAGCGGCCTCGAAAGAAATATAAGGGGGAATCCGGGAATTTTCAGGCAAGGAATCAACAGTTTGCCAAGGAATGGGGGAGTTTATAACATCAATTATGTCAACTTTCTGATTACTCATCAAAGAAAGCCCAATCATTAAAAATGTTGAAATTACAATTTGCAATTTTTATTAAAATTGGAGTCTGTTATAAGTAGCTGTTATATAAATATTTTAGAAATTCTCTTGACTTAGGAATTCAATTATTGTAATTTTAATTATTCAAATTCTACTTATTAGAGTTATCGCATTCAAATTAACTCTTAAGCCTTTTTTAATTACTAAAATAGTGGTGATTACTGGCTTTAATTTACATATTGAATTTGATACCAATGTAAAATAATAAAACCAAGAAACTATATGTGATTATTTCATCAATTCTAACCTAAATCCTGTTCCAATGAAAAGTTTAAATTTATCATTCGCTAAGTTTAATCGGAAGGTAATTTGTACAGTATTTAAATTAAATTATTCCAGTCAAATTCTAATTCTTCCGTTATTTTTTATTTTGCTGAAATTTCAAACTACTGATTGTGTTGGACAAACAGCATATAATAAATTCATCATTAATGAATTTATTGTCGAAGTAATAAAGTCCAAACCAGATTATTTACATAAACAATTGGTAATTCCTGATCAGAATTCGATCGACAACCTGGAAAGGAGAAGCTTCAGTGGAAATGGGAATATTAAAATACTAGATAACATAATTCCAATAAAATACAAAAATATAAAAGTTCGATGGAATAAACAGAGGAATATTTTTGTTGCATATGAAGGACAAGTTGAAGGATCAAAGAAGGGAACAATTGCATTCTCAAAAAGTGGAATAGAAATTACTATCGATAAAAAAACAATTTTAATAAAGCCTAATGCTTCCAAGGCAACGGTAACCTTCTTGCTGCCCGTGATGAGATTTGCTGACAGAATTTCAGGTGTATTTCCCTTTATTAGCGAAAAGTGCAGTATTGCATCTGATGGTTCTATTCAAGCCACAGATTTTAAAGGAGAAGGTATCTTCCACCTCAAAGAAACAATGTATTCATTGATGATCAGCAGATCCAACAATGTTTCCATTACAATTGGTTCATTTCAAACAGATGAAAATGGATTATCGAATAGAAATGAAGGAATTGTTTTCCAGGGGAAAGATAGTTCAGATTTATTTACTTATAAGGCACACCTATACTCCGAAAGCTTAAAATCCCAATTTGTTTTAACCCTAAAATCCCCTGTTAAAAGAATGTTGGAATACGACAATAACCGACAGAATGGTTATTTTTTAGGATTAGAAACCGGCGAAGTGTCAATTTTATATACGAACAACAATTTAAAGGATTGCAATGGTAAATTCAATTCTAAAGTACTCTTGCCAAGTTCATACAACCAACTTGCAAGTGAGCCTATAGATACCCAACGACTAATATTGAATACCGATAAATTTGGAGCTCTATTCAACATTTTTTCATTACAGAAACCTAATAATACGGGATTTAAGTTTAGGTTGTCTGAAGCTTATTCAGTAGAAACTGTAAGTGAGGGTGCTTGGCTTTATTTCCCACAATGGATGAAAGAATATTCAAGTTATTCAGGCTTAAAAAAAGAAGAATGTTATAAGATTCAAACAATCCTTAATGCCTATAAAGCCGAAGATCAGCTATGGTATAAAAACCGTCCGGGAATTACCTTGAATAAAGGCATCTTTTATCTTACCTCTTCCCAAATTAATTGTTCATATCCTATAAATGTTACCACCTCAAATGATAGGACTATAAAGTCCATATTCAATGGTAACTTGACCCTCACCCCTTATGGTGTTACAGGGAGGATTTCAAGTTCAGGCAATACCCTTGTACCTTTTTCTTACCCTACGGATAGCTGTATGGTAGAAAAGATCTGGCCAATATATACCTGGGAGCAAATTAATAATCAAGGAGACAGGTTACCTGTTGAAGTAAAGGGTAAATTCTTATTACAAGAATTAAAGATACTAGATATGAAAATTGACAGTCTAAGCTTTTGTAGCAATGAATTTGAGAAAACGAAATCCCGACTAACCTATACTATTCATTTTCCATATCCATCCTATATTAATCTGGAATTTGAAGATTTGTCGCTAGATAATAAAGGTGAATTTCATCAGGCATCGGGCCCATTAGTTCCCAAATCGTTTTCGTCCATAGCTGAATTGGAGGCCGATGATTATAGAAATTTCCTGCAGAACGAAAAGGTAAAAGGAGTTGAAGTAATAATGAATCCTCAAACATACATTCTTTGGGCTTGGCGATTGCCAATAAGCTTAGTTGACAAAGGAGTTATTATTAAGTTTGATCAACTAAAGAATAATCCCAACAACGGAATATTTGTTACGATGACCAAATCAAACAGGAATTCAAAAAATGAAATATATAGCAACGAATTATGGTTACCGCCACTTTTTTCAGATAGCTCTGCTGTAAAAAAGGGAGTACGCTTTTTTGCCACATTTAATAGCAAAGGCAATTTTACAATTCATGATTGGGATAAAAGACCTTTTTTTGGGATGACTTATACTAAAAAGTTCGATTGTAACCTTTCAACAATTACATTGGATTCTTTAAGAACAAGCCTCTCTTTAAGATCGTTCGATTTTAAATGGTTGGGGTCATTATGGTTTCCCTATTTCTGTGATAGTGTTACCAATTCGTGGCAACATGTTGAATTTAATGTTAAATCGCTTGTCCCACGACTAATTAGTCCTACTAATATCGTTGAAGCTACCCGAAATAAAGTTTGTTGTAATGATGATCAGGAGAACTGGAATAGAAGTTGTCCGCCTATTTTAAGCGTAAGTGTGCAAAGATTAAATTTTGATTGGAAAACCAGCACCTTTAATTCCAATAATGTAACTGTCTATGAGAACAATAATCCTTTAATAATTAGCAAATTAGAATTATATTCATTTACAAATGCGCAATTAATTCTGCGGAATACTATTCCAGTGGACATTTCCATTTCAACTAGCCAAACAGGGAACTGCGGTAGTTTAAGAACAATTAAGGAACAATTAAAGAACGCATTAAGAAGTGACGGATCGCTAATTGATTTAATATGTTATGATCGACATGCTCTTCTTACTAGAAATCTTGGGGATACTAGTTCCACCTGTTGCAATTTATATTATTATGGGGATTATCAAATAAGTTCAATTAGCGATGGAAATGAAAGAATAATATTATCCTCAAACCACGTAAAATATTATCCATCCAGAACAACTAATAAATTTGAATTTTCTGATTGTACTATGAACCTCCGCTCAGATGATGAAACCGATGTTGTTGATCATAAAATAACAATACCCGGGATGCAATTAAGTGAAGTTAATGGTGGATATTATGGAGCTTTCGGAGCTACTTATACGCCTGTGGCAATGAGTCTGCCTTATGAAGGAGCAAGTAGAATTTTCATTGATCCCAAATGTGGTTATTTTTATTTATCGATGGAAGGAACATTTACATATTTTCTGACTTTTAGAGGGCTTCTTTTCCTGTTTCATGCTCCCTTTGAAAAACTGCTTGTAAATCCTTTTCCATATGGAACAACTGATCTTATAACGGATATGCGTATGCGATCTATCTGTCCTTCTAATGAAGAGTTTTTAAATCTGGTTCAATTAACTCCATCGAATGGTGTAAACAATAATTCAGTTATTACTGGATTTTTAACAACCGGAAATGCATCTTATGGATTTAATTATAAGATTGTTGATTTCGAATTATCAGCCGGTTCTGGAATTTATTTTTATCAAAATAAACGGAATTCAATAACTAAATATAATGGAGGATTAATATCTAACGCAAAAGGTACTGCAGCTGTTGATGTTGGTGTAGCAGAGGTATCTGTTAATGCTTATACTTCAAATAGCTTAAGTGCAACTATTCCTGGTAATGTTAATTATCATCACGTTTGTGAAAGTTTAGCTCAGGTGAATTTTGCAACAGGAGGTAATATAACGATAGTGGGTTGTGCTGGAATACCATTAGCTCATTGCGATATAAAATTATCGGGCGGAATCTCTTTATCGAAAGAACATGGATTTGAAATTACTTCTTTTGATGGCTCAACTGGATGTGAAAGCGGAGGATGTCCTGATTAGTTTTAATTGTAAAAATATATAATATTACTACGAACCAAATTAGTATACAGTAAATTTCTAACAATGGATATTGAGAGTTCCTGAAAAAACCAAAAAAAATAGGGGACAATTTCAGGGCTGTTGACGGTAGTTCAGTTGAAACGTTATTCGTCAAAGTACCCGAAAACATATAGGTACAAAGAATTATTCTTTGTGCCTATATGTTGTTCCATGTCTTATGCAACCCTATATTAGGGCTTGCAACCAGCAACCCGTTTTATCATGCTACACTTTCCGAAAGGTCTTTTCCGGCTTTAAATTTTACCACCTTTTTAGCAGCTATTTTTAAAGCTTTTCCTGTTTGTGGGTTTCTACCTTCGCGAGCTTCACGTTTTGCAACAGAGAACGAGCCAAAGCCTACCAGCGTAACTGTCTCGCCTTTTTTCATAGCTCCTTCAACAGCTTTTACCATCGCATCTAATGCTTCTTTTGAATCTTTCTTTGTTAATCCGCTTTCAGCGGCAATTGCGTCTACTAATTCTTGTTTGTTCATACCGTTTTGGATTTAATGTATTACGAATATAGTAACAGGGGCGCTATTATCCAACGAAAAACGGGAGAATTAATGACTGATTGCCTACGGCAACCTTGTCCTATTCTCCCGTTGTCTCGGATTTGCGACAAATGTATGTATTAAATAACTATGTTACAAAGGGTTTTAAATATTTTAACAGGAATTGTTTTCCCCCAATCCCAATGGGGCGATTGGATTTTGGAAGCGTTTACCGCTCGGAAATTTTGGTTGAATGAAGTTATTGAATGGAAATAGAAGCAATGTAACGATGTAAAGGTTAATAAAGTAGCTATTTATAAAAAACAAAAAAGACCGTGCTTCCCAGAACCGCCTTTTCAACTACTAACTAACTACTACTACTATGTATGATTATGTCTTTATGTATCAGTTTTATATTTGATTCTCGTTTACGGGAAAACCCTTTTTTAGGTTTTATTTATTTTAGATTTTTTTAATTCAGGGTTTAAATATTTTGGGTTAGGATTCATAAAAGGTTTACTATTTTGGTTAACATGTATAATAAATAGATGATAATGGAATCCATACAAGAAAATTGATATTGATTGGTCTCGGATTTAATACCAAGGTTCTTGTCAAAAAAAATCTTTACCGGATAATGTAAGAATGTTATAGTAAACATGACGATGATAGGACAAAATGAACATCTAAATTGGATATTATTATTAAATTAGCTTTCGAATAAGAATTATCTCATAATCAATGAATTTATGTACAGACTCCTTACATTTTTTATACTTATTATAATGGTATCATGCAATCATACCAAGAAATATAAAATTCCCTGCTATGCATGGTTAAGCGGCCCGGGAAATTCAACCGATATCGAATTAAAAGCAAAATTTGACGATTTGAAGCAAAAAGGTATTGATGGCTTGATGTATTCCGCAGGTCAAGATCCAATGGTATATCATCGGGTTGGAAAGATTGCCAAAGCAGCAGGGATGGAATTTCATACCTGGATACCTACCATGGTTCAGGTGCTGACCCCTGAATTAAAAAAGGAATGGTATGCTGTAAATGGTCAAGGCGATACAGCTTATAATAAACCAGCTTATGTTGATCATTATAAGTTCCTCTGTCCTAATAGGGAAGAAGTGTACCAGTTTCTTGAAAAAATGTATGGGAGGATTGCAGATGTTCCAGAGGTTGATGCTATTCATCTGGATTTTATTCGATTCCCCGATGTTATATTGGCCAAGGGATTATGGAAAAAATACGGGTTAGTAATGGACAGGGAATACCCTCAATATGACTACTGCTATTGCGATAAATGTGTAGCCGATTTCAAATCCAAAACAGGAATTGATATTAAAGCTATAAAGGATCCCTCTCAAATTGAAGAGTGGAAGCAGTTTAGGTACGATTTAATTACAAATCTAGTTAACCGCCTAGCCGATATGGTTCATTCCAAACATAAACAAATAAATGCCGCGGTATTTCCTGGGCCAAACTCTGTTGCTATGAATTTGGTACGACAGGAGTGGAATAAATGGAACCTTGATGCATTCTATCCTATGAATTATAACGACTTCTATCTGGAAGGTACCCAATGGATAGGAAATGTGTGTAAGGAAGGAGTTGCCTCCGTCGATCATAAAAAACCTGTTTATAGTGGTTTGTTTATCTGCCCCAAACCGGAGCTGAAATCGAAGGAACCTGATCCTGAGAATCAAGGATTGCTTCCTGAAGAGCTGGAGGCAGCAATACAAGAATCGGTGCAAAACGGAGCTATGGGAATTTGCTTGTTTACTCCCGAGAGAATGACTCCTGAAGGATGGGAGGTTTTCAAAAAAGTCATTCACTTGGATTACTCGGGAAAATAGCAATTCGATTTTTTAAAATACCCCCCAAAAGCTATGAATAACGGGCATTTATAAATAAATTGAATGATATAATTTACATTATGTTAAATATAATTTAATAGAATCAAATTCTTTAATTCTATTAAAATACAATATTAAAATGCTAAATTATTATATATCTTCTTATTAATAATTAATAATAAAAAAAGTAATAATATCTGATTACTTTTTAAATTATTTTGGATTAATGATAAATAAAGTTATTTGACTTTTTTAATAAAAATACAATTATTTATTAAAGAGGAAACATGATTATTCTAAAACTGTTTTTTATATCTAGCTTAATATTATTGCATTACAAATATTTGTTGCCCTGATCATTGAAATACAATTAATCAAATAAATTCAATAGGTATTTTAAATGGAAGCAGCAATTAAGAGACAATAGCCACACATTTAAATTTTATATACGTTGAACTTTAAATTTCATTTGATAGACAAACAAAATAAAACCATCTACTATGAAAAATTATCTTCTTTGTATATTGCTATGTATATTATACATACAGGTTGTACCTGCACAAAAAACTATTAAATTATCTTTTGAGAAATCAAATGATATAGTATATAGACAAGAAACTGATGTTGTATTTCCAATTAGCCTAAAATTAGATTCGGTTAAAATTGACAAGGATTCATTATCCCAATACATTGTAACAATTAAACCTAGTGATGAGAAATCAACACTTGCTAAATCCTGTTATAGTTTAGCATTTAATAGTATTACACTTGATAAAATGTCATCTAGTTACACTTTTTATATTAATCTTCAAAAGGATACCCTAGGTGACATCAATAGGCAAATATATTTTTTGATTGAAATAAAAAGAAAATCGCAAAACGCTGATATAAACATTTCAGATTCGAACAAAACATTAAATTTAATTGTCCAAGGATTTAAGAGACTAAATAACTTTCGCTATTTGGCATATGTGGGGACAAACTTTGATTTAGTTGATGGGGTTAAAGCACAAAATCTTTTTTTTGCGACAAATGTTTTTTTACCCCCACAGAGTATTAGGGAAAGATTTGGCCTAAATTTCTCCTTGTATGGGAATAGAACTTTATCTCAAACTGACACCTCTGGAAGAGTAAGATATACATCAAAAATCATTGGACTGGGAGGAGATAGTGCTCGCTATTTCCAAGAAGAAGCATTAAAAACAGTTAATCGTGTTTCTGACAATTTAGGGGTATCATTTAGTCCATTAGTCTGGTTAGGCAAAGTTAGTAACCCGAATAGGACAATGCAATTGTATTATGCTCCTCAGCTTGAATTTATTTGGAGAAGAACCAAAATAAGTACATCATATACAAATAGTGTGATAGTTGATTCGAGCCTTATTCGCCAAAATAGACCAATAACTGGCGTTTTAACCCTTACTCCTCCAAAAACTACAACACCAATAAATATCTATGATGTATATATTGGATTAGCCGGATTTTTTTTATCACATGAAAATGAATATATTAGCCTTAGACTGCAAGGGTCTTTAGGTGTAAATTTCAGTTACATGTCTAGCGCTCAAACAATTAATTCAATTCAAAGCTCTTTTGATAGAAGTTTTAGTTTCTTAGGGTTTGGAAGAGCTTGGATTACAGAACCAGTTTCTGGAATAACTCTAGGAGCAGAAGTTTCAAATACCTTTGGGAATAGGGATAGATACCAACCTTATTTTAATGTTACCTTATCTAAAGCAATAAAGTTAAAATCATTAGGGACTATTGTTGAACCTGTAACTGCACGTTAAAACTTAAATTACTGGTAATATTTAAAGAATAGGTCTAGAGTTATATTTATATGCATTTATCGAAAATATTGTTATACCCATTAAAAAAATAAGTTGCTAAATGGTATAAGTTTTCTCAACATTGTTTGAACAGATAAGATTTTATTTTTTAGTCAATAAATTTGAGTGTTAAGTGAGGTAATATTTATATCATGTTTATCTAAACCTATGTTTTTTTGACTATTTAATCAAATCAAAAGGTATTGAAACTATAGAATTAAAATACTGAGGAATGAGATCCTAAATAAAATTCTCATTTGGTATCAACCACCCTTTAATACATTAATTATAAATAAATTATTTTGTTCAATTTAAATATTTAATTTATATTTACTTAACGAGTTTAAATTAAAAATGAGCATTATATAAGCTGAATCCAAATTCTAAGACGAACTTCAGTACATTATTTTTTTAGTTTTAACAGCATTCTTTGAATATTAAATTGCCATATGTGCATTAATTTCTAATAAGGTCTTTGAATAGTAAAAACAACAATGCTTATAATCCTAAATTTGATTCTCAACTTCTGATTTTAAACTCAATTGATTTATGTCAGCTAACCTTGTATCAAAACGGTCAAGCAAATCATTTAAACAATTTTTTGGAACTGCTTACACGACAATAAAAAGATTTTTTTTATTAATATGGTTATCTTTACCATTCTGGGGAATAACTCTAAATGCCCAGCAAAGCAAAGCAGATTCCCTACTTTCTGTCTTAAAAACCTCAAAAGAAGATACAAATAAGGTAAACATTTTGTACAATATATGTAATGCTGTCTATACTACAGAACCGTTCAAGGCTATGGATTTGGCAAATCAGGGATTAACACTCTCATATAAAATTTTATATACTAAAGGTACAAGTATTTGCCTAAATGCTCTTGGCCTTTCATATTATCAAATAGGAAAATTTGATACAGCCCTAATTTATTTTGAAAAGCGTCTCAAGGTAGTTTCCCAACTTAATGATAGAAAGGGGATCGCCTCTACATGTGATAATTTGGGTGTTTTATATATTCATTTTGGTAAAATTGATAGTGCATTGCAGTTTCGAATTAAAGCAAATGAAATTTATGCTGATCTTAATGAAAAATGCTTGCTTGCCAATGGGTATACATGGATTGGTAACATTTATAAAGAAAAGGGTGAATATTCTAAGGGACTAGACTATTATTTAAAAGCTTTAAAAATATATGAAGCTGAAAAGGATGAACAAAATATTGGTTACCCAGTACTCAATATCAGCAGCATATATAGATACATGAAGCAATATAAGGAAGCCAAACGCTATGCATTAGATGCAAAAATTAAATTTATAACTGCCAATAATTCCAATGGAGCAGGAGTATCCTTATATAGATTGGCACTTATATACAATGATGAAAAAGAATATGATAGTTCCATTAAATACTTATTGGAAGCAAAAGTAATTCTTGAAAAAACTCAGAACAACTATTTCTTAACTCTTGTGGAAATGCTACTAGGAACAAGTTATCGTAATAAAGGAAATACCAATATTGCCTTAGCTTATTTTAATAGTGCAATTGAACCCGCCAAAAAAATTGGGGACGTTGCACTAATATCAGGACTATTTCAAAATATTGGCTCAATTCATTATGATAAAGGCAATTATTTGAAAGCATCGGAATATATGCTTATATCAGATAAAGGATTTACTGAAATAAATGACAAAAAAACTTTGATGGAAAATTCATCAAGTTTTATTGAAATATATAGTCAATTAAATAAACCCGACAAAGTATTAAAATACTTTCATAGATATCAACAACTATCAGATACCCTATTTAATGAACAAAACAGCAAATCTATTGCTGAAATGCAAACAAGATTCGAAACCGAGAAAAAAGACCAACAGATTAAATTACAGGAATTAACTTTGAAAAATAAAAATCTGATTCTTCGAATATCGTTAATCAGCGGGGGATTATTATTTATATCTTTTGTCCTGATTATAATTCTATTCAGGAAAAAAAACAAGGCATACAAGCAGTTAGTCTATCAAAACCTTGGTATTTCAGAAATCAAACAACAGTTAATCTATAATAACGATTTAATTGAAGATAATGAAAACGGAATTCCGAAAACCGAAAAATTCAACAATTCTAGTCTCGATGAAGAACAAAAAATAAGAATTATTGAATGTTTGAATAAATTGATTGAAAATAAGATATATACAAAACAGAGCCTTACATTAAATGGATTGGCAGAAAAATGTGGCACCAACCGCACCTATTTATCGCAGGTTATAAATGATACATTTCAAACGAACTTTAATACCTTTATTAACAAACTCCGGATAGATGAAGCCAGGCAGATATTGTCGGGGATTAATTGCGATATCCCATTAAAGGAATTATATCAAAAGCTTGGTTTTCATTCTTATTCAGTATTTAACGAAGCATTTAATAAATTTATTGGAGTTACACCAGCTTTTTACCAGAAAACTGCAAAAAATGCGCGAAATATTTTAAATATTGAATCAATTGATATTTAATATATTATAAAATCCCATACTCCAGAAAGACAATAATTTTTTTCATAATCTTTTTAAAACAAATACTATGGATTTACCAATCCATAGTATTTGTTTTTTATAAAAAGATTACAATTTATGAGATTTGTACAAATGCTAAGACTTAAATTAAGAAAAAACAACTCCTATTGATTCTAAGACCTTCAATTTACCAAATAAAAATTACCATGAAACACATACATACTTTATTGATAAGCATTTACCTTTTAGTAAATATAGCAGCACAAACACCTAAGTTAAAATGGTAAAATCATTAAACGGCAAAAATACTACAACTGATTCAACTTCTGTATTGAAAATGAATATTGCCGACAAGTCTATTTACATTGCTGGAACTTCTGATGCTTATGGCACAGCCAATGATATTAGATTAATAAAACGTGACTATAATACTGGAGATACCTTGTGGACAAGACATTATAACGGGCCTACAAACACTGACGATCGGGTTGTTGACATGGAAATAAACCAAACTACAGGAGACATTTATATTACAGGGAAAAGTATGGGGTTTAGCACAGGATACGACTAGTTATACTATTGTACCAGCCTGTTAACTTAATAATTTATTCGAACTTTAAAAGATTTAACAGTGGAGTCCAGAATCCATTTAAATAAACGAAGTGAAATCGAAAAGCCTTATGAGTAGGTAACTATAAAACTTGTATTATGAAAAAAATTCTTTTTGCTTACTTTATTTTAGTTAGTTTAGTTGTGCAAGCTCAATGGACTAAATATACTGATAAAAATACATCAAAGTATTTTAGTAATAATCAAATTAATGCCATTGCAATTGATCACCAAGGGAATAAATGGTTTGGGACGGAATTAGGATTAACAAAATTTGATGGTCAAAACTGGACAACCTTCACTACAACCAATGGTTTAGTTAAAAATATTGTGAATTGTATCACCGTGGATGCATTAGGTTATTTATGGATTGGAACAAATGGGGGTATATCAAAATATGATGGCCAATATTGGGCAAACTATACTAGTAAAAATGTTTATTCTGTTGCAGTAGATACAAAAGGGTACAAATGGTTTGCAACTGAAGAAGGAATTTTAATGTTCACAGGTAGTTCTTGGTATAATTACACATATAATTATGGATTAGATTATGTTCGTGCCACTGCTGTAGCAATCGATTCTATTGGAAATAAATGGTTTGGTTATGACGCGTTTGGTGGTTTAAGAAAAATGAATAATGATACATGGAATTTGTATAACGATGATATCTTATATTTCAATCGTATTAATTCACTAGCTGCAGATTCAAAAGGAATTTGGGTTGGAACAAATGGTGGAGGAGCATTGAAAATTGAAGGGAATAAAATGACAACCTATAATTCCAATTTATTAAGTTCAAACTATGTAAATTGTATCGCTGTTAATTCAGATGATAGCAAATGGTTTGGTACTTCTTTAGGTGTTGCCTACTGTGATAAAGATGGTTTTTGGGGAATATACAACACAACTAATAGTGGGTTGGTATCAAATACAGTAAATGCAATTGCAATTGATAAACAAAAACATATATGGTTTGGAACCGACATTGGAGCATCTATGTATGATGGGGTTAATTGGAAAACATATAGTAATAATGATAGATTAGCTTCTGGGGAGGTTAATGATATAGAGATTGATTCTGAGGGAAATAAATGGATTCTAAGCAACGATTACGTAAATGGAAAATCTCATCTTACAAAATTTGATGGCTCAGATTGGAAATATGTTGATAATTCAAGACTTAATTCCTTTGTTTTAGACCCAAGAGGGAATAAATGGTTTGGAACTTCTCAACTTGAGGGTTATAATTGTAAGGTGCTAAAATTCAATGATACACAATGGATAACTTATCTTGCTCCATCGGAATACCCCACTACTTGTTACTCAATAGATAATCAAGGAAACAAATGGTTTGGAACAAAAGGTAGAATTTTGAGATTTGATGATACCAATTGGAAATCATATACAACTAACGATTTAAATAATCTATTCATTCAAGATATATTCATAGACGCAATTGGGAATAAATGGATAGGAACTGCTGGAGGAGGAGTATTTAATTTTGATGGAATTAATTGGATAAATTACAATACCAAGAATAGCGAATTATTGTCGGATATTGTTAATACAATTGCAATTGATTCTAAAGGGGTAAAATGGTTTGGAACAGATTCCGGAGTCTCGAAGTTGGATGGCAATAAATGGACATCATATACAGGGGCTAATGGAATTAATTTTTACAATATAACTAATATTGGGATTGATTTAAAAGGAACTTTATGGTTTTCTTCTATACATTATTCGGATAAATCAAAGTCAAACATTTTAAAATTTGATGGAATTAATTGGTTTGATTATAGTTTAATTGATAGTAACATAAATACTAACAATATTCATTCAATTACATCTGATGTAAAAGGGAATATATGGTTTGGAACTTCTGATGGCGTATTACTAAATGATGGAGTAGCCAAAGTTTTAACAATTTCAAAGAATACTTTGTCAATTGCAGCACTAGCTAACAGTACAAAAACATTTGATATTAGCTCAAATATTGCCTGGACGGCAACAAGTAATCAGACTTGGTTAACATTAAGCAACGCAAGTGGTTCAGGAAATGCTATAATTACCTTAACTGCAACAGTAAATCCGACCATAGAATCAAGAACAGCAACTGTAACAGTTTCAGGAACAGGAGTTACCGACCAAATAATTACAATTACCCAAGATGGAGTTGCGAAAGTTTTAACAATTTCAAAAAATACTTTGTCAATTGCATCACCTGTAAACAGCACAATAACATTTGATATAACTTCAAATATTAATTGGACAGTAGCAAGTAACCAAACTTGGTTAACAGCTAGCAGTGCAAGTGGTTTTGGAAATGCAACAATAACATTAACAGCAATGGTAAACCCGTCCACAACAACTAGAGCAGCAACTGTAATAATTTCAGGATCAGGTATAACAGAACAAATAATTACAGTTACGCAAAATTCTGGAGCAACAGTAATAAATAATATTAGCAATAATCCTGTTTTAATATTCCCCAATCCGGTTACTAATGAACTAATAATTGAAAAAAAAGAGAATATAAAAAATATAAATTTTGAAATATTAAATTCAAAAGGTCAAATTGTTTACAAAGGAAGTCTTCAAGAAAAAATCGTTGTTCAAACAAGCAGCTTCACACCAGGTATTTTTATAGTAAAACTTGATAATGGCCAGACCTTTGAGTTCAAAAAAATGATTAAAGAATAGTTCCTCACAAACAGGCTAGCTCTGCTATTGTGCCAGCCTGTTTGATTTATAAATTATTCAAACTTTAAAAGGTCTAATAGTGGAGTCCAGAATCCACACAAAAAAACGGGGTGTTTCTGAAAAACCTAAGAGTAGGGCCAATTAAAAATTTATACAATGAAAAAGTTTGGAATTATTTTAATAGTCTTAATTATAGCAATAGCTTCCTGTAGTAAAGATGAGGATACTAATCCAATAGTTGGTACCTGGGTTAACTCATACGAATTGTATGATATATTATTTGTTGATGAAGTTACTTTTAAATCAGATAATACTGGAATGGTAATTAACAAAGAAGCTGGAATCATTATAGATCAATTTCCTCTAACTTGGAGTACAAAAAATAATATTCTTACTGTAAGTTATGATGGTGAAACGCAAACGAGTACTTATGCTATTTCAGGTAATAAACTTACTTTTGGTGATGAAATCTATACCAGAAAATAACCATCTATCTGCTCTGGCAACGTGCTTTTTTCTATCGCCTGTTTGTGCGTCTTCCCGGGTTGTTTTTAATAAAGCTTGAAGGGGTAAGACTTTTTATTTTTAGAAAATTGTAAAAGAATAGTGTATAACTCCAATAAAGAGCCAGTCCTTAAGCCAACCATTTCCCCCAACATGGGAAATTTAAAACAGTGGAGACCAGAAACCACTTTAAAAACGGGGTACCGCCGAAAAACCTTATGAGTAGGGAAAAAATATTACTGGTAATGAAAACTTTAAACAGAATATGTATTTTTTTAATTTTTATAGAACTATTTTTAACGATCACAAGCGGATGTAAAAAAAATGAAGAGTCACCCAAATTTGACCCAATTATTAGTTGGGATAATCCTGCGGATATTCCTTTTGGAACTAAATTAAATATCAGACAGTTAAATGCTATAGCTGATGTTCCTGGCAACTTCTTTTACTTGCCTTCAAAAGGTGCTATATTAAATGAAGGCGCAAACCAAGTTTTAAAAGTTGTTTTTACACCAACAGATATTGCAACCTATAACATTTTAAACAAAACAGTTAAGATTAATGTCGTAAAAGCAGGAGTTAAGAGCACAGTCTTCAATTCCAAAATAACTTATAGCACACTTACTGATACTGAAGGAAATCTTTATAAAACTGTTATCTTAGGTACACAAACATGGATGGCTGAAAATTTACGCTCAACGGTTTATAGCGACGGTATTGGGATTCAGGAAGGCAAAACTTTCAATGATTGGAAATTAGGATTCGATGGTGGCAAATATGGTAATTATAGCTGGGATTATGGAAGTTATGATAACATTACCACTTTTGGCATGTTGTATGATTGGTGGGCTGTTAACAGTATACATAAATTAGCACCTGAAGGCTGGCATGTACCTACAAAAGCAGAGTGGATAGTATTGATTAACTACTTAGGTGGTGAAAATGTTGCTGGAGCCAAGATGAAAGAGTATGGAACTACTCATTGGCAAGGCGCAAACATTGGGGCAACGAATGAAAGTGGTTTTACTGGATTACCAAGTGGGAAAATAGAAACGCTTACTGGTTATGCGTTAGAAAGAGACTTAATAGGGTATTATTGGACAAGTACTAGGTTTGGAAATAGTCAATTCGACCCAGCATATTATATGAAGCTAAGCTATGATAACTCAAAATGTTCATTTGATTTTGACTATACACATAATGGTTTCGCAGTTCGTTGTGTTAAGGATTAGATATTTGAAATACGATAGCTCAGAATTAAATAATGTTGGCATAACATATGGATCCAAATGAGAGATTCACTAGATTAAGGCTATTGGAATCCTCTGTTAATTAATAGTGTCACCAGTATTTCCGACAAAAAGTACGATAAGCTTATGCGCATCGTATGTCAAGAGATTGACTCACAAAACGAACGTTAGCTAGATAAAAGAATAGAATTCAAGTTTTCTTAGAAATGGTCTGAGATTTTGGGATTGGGGGTTTCTTAATACCACCGTTTGAGGAGACTATTTGTAATAATATTTTAAGGTTTGACTTTTAATGAGAATTTTGCTATTCCATTACTATTTTAAGTAAGTTAATAACAATGGCATAAAGTTGATAATTATCGACTAATTAATCTTGTTCAACAATGAATGTCTGAATACATTTGAATTAAATATTCTTTTAATTATGAATAATTAATGAAACTAACATCTATAAGAGTTTAATTTGAAGTAATTTCAAAAATATGAATTCAGACAAATGCAACTAAATTTCTTTCCAATTAACATTGAATTTGATAGTTATCAGGTCAATACAGAACCTTATACTGAAGAACGGCTTGCGGAGTTAAGAAAACTTCATAATACAACTCATTCTTTCTTCAGAAATGAGGATTTAATTTATATTTCAAATAAAGATGGTGATGAAAACAAGCAATTGGGTGTTTCAGTAAATAGAGATGTCTTCAAAAACAATGAAGTTACTGCATCTTTAATTAAGCACCTATTTTTCCGTACATTCAAGGATCGATTCCAAAATTATACTCCAGTCGATTTTTATCCTTTCCGCTTTTTTTCTGGACAACAAAAAGATGATATAATTTTTCATCTATTGCCAACTAATTTGCAAAATAGGATTGCCTATAAAAAAATGATAGAAGTTCAGTTACGTCTAAATCAAATAGGAGGTACACTACAATTTGGATTTACAATAAATATAAAACGCAATTGGATTTTTAACATCAGTTGTGCCGAATTAAATTCTGAAGGCTATAATCTTAAGGGCATTGATGTATTACATGCCGAAATATTACCTGGATTAACTAACATTCTTGCACCAAATGAAGAATTTATTGGGGTAATTAGAGAAGTTATTGGTAACAAAGCAAAAGTTGAAACCAATGAGGGAAATATAGAATTTCCTCTTGAAGAGTTATTTTTAAAGAAAACAAAATTCAATATTGGAAATTATTTGTCATTTATAACACCTGATAAAAGCGAACAAATTCTTAATATCATAGAAGATAAGCGATCGGAAATTTATAATGCCAAAAAACTTTATGGGGAAATTTTAAGTATATCTAAACATTTATTAGACTTTATATAGATTAATTGATTTATGCAGTACATTTTACAGTTATTCTAAAGTTATGTAAGCCACAAGCGAGTTCCATGATAAGGTCATCGA
>Ga0316608_1000160_pt1 | contig 36430 bp, 25 predicted proteins | sample MIS2016152B_MG_FD_207673 | JGI IMG/M metagenome (GOLD analysis project Ga0316608, IMG submission 207673) | Microbial mat bacterial communities from Middle Island sinkhole, Lake Huron, Michigan, United States - MIS.2016.152B | ecosystem: Environmental > Aquatic > Freshwater > Lake > Sediment... | reverse complement strand
ATTTTCCTGTCTGCACCGCTCAGGAGGTGTCTCCGTAGTAAATATTTTCCTGTCTGCACCGCTCAGGAGGTGTCTCCGTAGTAAATATTTTCCTGTCTGCACCGTTCACGAGGTGTCTCCGTAGTAAATATTTTCCTGTCTGCACCGTTCAGGAGGTGTCTCCGTAGTAAATATTTTCTTGTCTGCAGTGAAAAATCATCCTTGTTTTGCTAAAAATTCTCTCTATTTTCGAGCAAAATGATTAAAAATTGTAATAAAATGTACCTTTGTAGCAAATAATTTCTTCGAATATGCTAAAAAGAAGCTAAAAAGATTAATTTTGGAGCTATCCAGAGTGAAATTTTCTTCATGTATTTTACATACATTAAATGAATGAGTTATGATATTTGGTTTTACATTTCATTCTCGTGTTTTTACAAGGGAAATACTTAAAGTAAGACTTTAACATAGAAAAACACACAGAAACAGAGAAAAACATGAGGCACATGGTTAATATTCTATATGCATAAGTGTCTCTTTTCTATCTGTGTCTATAAAAGATAGTATGCAAAATGTTATTTTGAAAATTAGCAACATGTTCGTTTGCGGTTTTTCAGGTTTTCTTATCATATAACCCAAAGGCGAAAGTTAATTTTTAGGTATAAAGCTCAGTTTCGCCCATCTTATCCAAAAGATCTGAAATATCTTCATAATTGACCAATTGCTTTGTGTTTGCAGAGGTGTACTCGTAACCGTTTGGATAGTTATTGTTTTCAGTATATTGTACATATTCAGGAAAAATGGTGAAAAACTCCTTATCTTCCAAGGAACGGCGAATCTCATATTCGTTTACCAAGACTTCGTCCATTTTTTCACCCGCTCTTACGCCTATGCAGTCCATCATATCCAAATCTCCAGTTCCATATTTTTGAATCATGGTTTTGGCCAAATCAAAGACTTTTGCCGCAGGTGCTTTTTTGACAAATACTTCTCCGCCTTTTGCATTGGTAAGTGCGTGCAAAACCAAGTCCACTGATTCATTGAGCGTCATCAAAAAACGGGTCATTTCGGGGGAAGTAAGGGTCAATTTACGTTTCTCTCGTATTTGCTTTAAAAATAAAGGAATCACAGAACCTCTTGATCCCATCACATTTCCGTAGCGCACGCAAGCAAAACAAGTAGAAATGGTTTGTTGATTTTGAGAACAGACAATTTTTTCCATCATACTTTTGGAGATTCCCATGGAATTGATGGGTTTTACCGCTTTATCCGTTGAAAGCACAATAACCGCCTCCACTTCACGTCTAATGGCAGCTTCACAAATATTATTGGAGCCCATGATGTTGGTCTTAACGGCCTCATAAGGATGATTCTCGCAAGCAGGAACATGTTTCAATGCTGCTGCATGAAAAACAAAGTCCACTCCTTTCATGGCATAATTTATTCTATCTTGATCACGAACATCGCCAATAATAAAACGATAGTCGGGATGGTCTTTTTGCATTTCATATTGCTTTTTCTCATCACGACTATATATCAGTATTTTAGCAGGATTGTGCTTTTCTAAAAAAGTGGCCACTTTGTTACCAAAAGAACCTGTACCCCCGGTTATGAGAATGGTTTTTCCTTGTATAGATCTCATCAATTTATAGGTTCATGATTTAGTTTAAAATAAAATATCTCAGCGATACACAAACGTGCGGAAATGCAAACGTGTTGATTAAAATATTAGAAACAAATAATTCATTTTTACCAAAACGAAATAATGATGAATGTTTAAGTTTATTCAATTATTCCACCAAAATAAGAAAATTATGCTTTTTGCCTTTTTGGATAAAAATATATTTGTCTTTGATGAGTGAATCGCAGTTTACGATGAAATCGGGTGATTCAACCTTTTTTTGATTTAGGGTTATTCCGGCGATGTTTCTTCTTGCTTCACTTTTGGAAGGAAAAACACTGGAATGAACAGAAAGCAAATCTAATACACCAATTCCTTGTTCCAAAGTTTGCATTTCGACTTTATATTGAGGCACACCATCGAAAATAGACAAAAACATTTGTTCATCGATCTGATTTAAGAAATCACCTGCTGCACGTCCAAATAAAACACCTGAAGCCTCCACGGCGATTTCAAAATCCTTTCTGGAATGAACCATGACAGTAAGTTCTTCTGCCAATTTCTTTTGCAAAATTCTTTGATGAGGCGCTGCGGAATGCTCCTCAATAAGAGCCTCCACTTCTTCCTTCTTCAACAAAGTAAAAATTTTGATGTATTTTTCAGCATCCTGATCAGAAACATTCATCCAAAACTGGTAAAAACTGTAGGATGAAGTATATTTAGCATCCAACCATACATTTCCTTTTTCTGTTTTTCCGAATTTGCCGCCATCTGCCTTTGTAATCAGCGGACAGGTCAATGCAAAAGCTTCGCCCGAATCCATTCTTCTTATTAATTCTGTACCCGTGGTTATGTTTCCCCACTGGTCACTCCCGCCCAATTGAAGTTTGCAATTCAGCGTGCGATATAAATGCAAAAAATCGTATCCCTGAACCAACTGATAGGTAAATTCTGTAAAAGAGATGCCGTTGCCTTCACCTTCCATCCTCTTTTTGACGGAATCTTTGGCAATCATGTAATTTACAGTGATGTGCTTGCCTACATCCCGAATGAAACCCAAGAAAGAAAATTCTTTCATCCAATCGTAATTGTTCACCAATAGAGCTTTGTTAGGACTTTCACTCTCGAAATCCAAGAATTTGGATAATTGTGTTTTAATCGCTTCCTGGTTGTGTCTTAAAGTTGCTTCATCTAAAAGGTTTCTTTCGTCGGATTTGCCCGAAGGATCGCCGATCATTCCTGTAGCTCCTCCTACGAGTGCAATTGGTCTGTGTCCGCAAACCTGAAGGTGCTTAAGCAACATAATTCCCACAAGATGTCCAATATGAAGCGAATCTGCCGTTGGATCAATACCCAGATAGGCGGTTACCATTTCTTTTTCCATCAACTCTTCGGTTCCTGGCTTAATCGTATGGATCATGCCCCTCCAGTTAAGTTCCTCTACAAAGTTCATACGAAGTATTTATTTTAAATTAATATACTGCAATAAATCCGCAAGTGTATGTTGTGTGCCTGCGAATTAGTCGAATTACACGAATTTTAGTTATTTTAAAAAGGAAAAGACATAAATATACAAACCATTGTATATTATCCAAATTATCTTTATTGTTTTTGAATATCGATCCAAATAAAAGGTACAGAAACCACCTTTTGAAAATCAACGCCGGAATCCAAAATATCTTCGTCTGTATAATGCCAGTTTACCACCACTTTTTTGTTTTTATTCAGAAAAAGTGAATCAAGCTTTTTTAATATTCGCAATATCCACATGGAAGTGCTTGTATTAAAATACTCCAAAGCCACGTTGAATGTAGTGGGTTCTACAGGATTTTGCAAATAGTTTTCCAACCATTCATCAACGATAGGTGAAAAAAAGCTCGTAGCATTCTCAGGAATAGACCTTCCTTTTAATTCAATAACTCCAATGATTGGATCACATTTTACGAAGGGAGTTTTATTCGTTTCCTGAAGCATTAGTGTTTTCATCTCGTTTTTGGAATAATATTTAATTTAATATCAGTAAGAAAGCTCTTCTTTTTAGCTTTGCCAAAGTAAATACTTCCTACTTCAATCCGAAATTACATTTATTAATAAAACATAATTAAAACAGAAATAAATCTGTTACCCCTATTTACCCAACTCTGTTGAATTGTCGCAAAAACCGAAGATCGTTTTCGGAGTACAGCCGCAAATCTCTGATACCAAATTTAAGCATGGCAATTCTTTCTATGCCCATTCCAAAGGCAAAACCGGAATATGCTTTGCTATCAATTTTGCAAGACTCCAAAACATTGGGATCGACCATTCCACAACCTAAGATCTCGAGCCATCCTGTGTATTTACATACATTGCAGCCTTTTCCACCGCAAAGAGAGCATGAAATATCCATTTCAGCCGAAGGTTCTGTGAAAGGGAAAAATGAAGGACGCAATCTTATTTGGGTTTCTTCGCCAAACATTTCTTTGGCAAAGAACATGAGGGTTTGTTTTAAATCTGCAAATGACACATTTCTGTCAATATAAAGACCTTCCACCTGATGAAAAAAGCAATGTGCTCTGGCAGAAATCGCTTCATTGCGGAAAACACGACCCGGCATTATGATTCTAATGGGAGGATTCTGCGTTTCCATCATCCTGATTTGAACAGAAGAAGTGTGTGTACGCAAGATCACATCCGGATTCTTTTCGATGAAAAAAGTATCTTGCATATCTCTGGCGGGATGTTCTGGCGGGAAATTCAGAGCAGAAAATACGTGCCAGTCATCTTCAATTTCGGGTCCTTCGGAAACTGTAAAACCCAAACGATTGAATATTCCAATAATTTCGAAGCGAATAATACTGATAGGATGTTGCGAGCCCAAAATAAAAGGCTCTCCCGGCAGAGTCAGATCGATTTTCCTTGTCGTATGACCTGCTTCTTCTAAAAGTGTTTTAAGCTGAACAAATTTATGATGAACAAAATCTTTCAGTTCATTCAATTTTTGGCCGAATTCTTTTTTCTGCTCGCTGGGAACTTCTTTGAATTCATTGAATAATTCCTGAATAATACCTTTTTTACTTAAAAACTTTAATCGAAATTGTTCGAGTTCCTCAAGGCTTTTTGCAGTGAAATGTTCAGTTTCATGTAAAAAGTCCTTTACTTTTTGCAACATACTCATCTCTATCCTATTTATTTTTTAACTATTTTCATGCTAATAATCCTTACATCGGTTTCAGGACGATCGCTTTTATCCGTTTTTGACTGTGCAATTTTGTCAATCACCTCCAATCCTTCGACCACTTCGCCGAATACGGTGTAAGCGCCATCCAAATGAGGTGTTCCTCCTAAAGTTGTATAAGCAGTAATTTGGTCTTGTGTGAATACAAATTTGGGGTCATCTTTATGTTTTTCGGCCATCAAAGCCATAAGTTCTGCTCCCAGTTTATTTAAGGCTTCAAAATTATTGGATTGTTGCAGGGAATCAATTTTTTTCATGAGATGCGCATTTTCAGGCAAATTAAGGTATTCCATGAGATGCTCATTATTTTTACCATCATTCATCCTTTGCTCCATCTTTTTGATTTCATCATTGGAATATTTTTTCCCGTGAACAATATAAAATTGTGAACCTGAAGATTCTTTTTTGGGATTCATTTGATCGCCTGTGCGTGCTGCAGCCAAAGCACCTTTTTTATGTATGAACTTAGGATTAAACTCAGCAGGGATGGTATAACCCGGCCCACCAGAACCCAATGTTTTGTTGTTGCCAGCACCTTTTGAATCTGGATCGCCTGCCTGAATCATAAATTCATTTATAACTCGGTGAAAAATAATACTATCATAATAATGCTCTTTAACCAATTTGATGAAATTTGCCTGATGCAAAGGGGTTTCTTTGTAGAGCTTCACTTTTAAATTCCCTTGGGTTGTTTCGATAAGAACAAGTATGTCCTTATCCTTTTGGCAAAAAGAGAAGCTTATGCCAAGTATTACAAAAAAGAAAGATAGTAAAATAGGTGATTTCATGACCTTTATAATTATGAGTTTTCTTAACTTAATGAAAATTAAATCATTTCCCAAAAAATCGATTTAGTTCGTTTGTTGATTTGTGTACCCTGCAATAGTACTAAGTATTTTTGAATTGATAAAATCAATTTCAGAATTCCTTGAGGTATGCTTTATATATCAGGGATTTATCAATCTCTATTCGCAAAACATTCCTGTTGTTTTTCGTAATGATCTTATTGTAAATTGAAAAGTATTTTTCTTCTAACTTTTTTTCGTGATAAAAAAGTTACAAAAAATCAAGAATATAAGAACGGCATGGGTTTTTCAGAAATGCCCAGTTTCCCATGCATAAATGCATGGCTAATGATTAGTACCCTGAAAATCAAAATAATTGTTTTGAAACATATTCAGTAGAAAATATTCATTCAAATAAATTCTAAGTGAAAAAAAATAAATAATATAGACCAAATGGTTTTACAAATACCTAATTATAACGAAGTAGAAAAATTATTCATTGTTCATTATTCATTATTCATTATTCATTACTAATCTCTATGCAATGAACCCATCATTAGCTCTGCCGTTTATGGCGGAGCATGATTTTCAATTATATTGACCAACAAGGAATTACGCGATCCATTATCTTCGCCAGCCTGCTCCCTTAGATACGCAATATATTTCGTATTTACTATCAAGTGTCTTGATGGCAGGTTTGTAAGCATTATATAGGAGGAATTCAACAAAATAGTTTGCGTTATTTCTGGATTTTTTGAGTTCAAATTGAAATACAGCAGATTTGAACTGCATTGCGTATCTCCTTTGATTTTGTTTTGTAAGAATGATTTGTAAAATACTGTATTTATGACTATTAACAAAGTTATTAGACAAGACAGGGAGGCAATGCCTGTGAATACAGCGGTTTATAAGTTATTAACAAATAAGTAAAATTGTTGATAAATTATAGAAAAATTGGGCTTATCTTTGTCTTAGAAAATGAGAGGTAGATATACTCTGTAAGTAATTGGTCTTGCATTAAAAAGGAAAAGAAATGGATAAGTCTGTGAACTCAACTCATGAATTTAAAAGGAAATATACGCAATCCATAAAGCTGAATGAGCATGAAATGTCTGCTTTGCTTTCTTATTGCAAGAAATACAGAGTTAAAAATAAAGCAAAATTTTTTCGTGAAACCATATTCACTCACATTTTAAAGAAATTTGATCAGGATTATCCTTCATTATTTTAACAATCAACAATATAAAAAAAGCCGGTTAAATCATTTAACCGGCTTTTTCATTTCTACTGTAGCTTATTGTTTTTCAACATTAACCCTAATTCCCTCACTATGAGACGTAAATTCAGGTGCATACATACATTGAATGCTTGTGATTCCATTGGAGAAATTACCGCTATGCGTTACACGCAAAGGATATTCAAAAACGAAAGTTCCTTTGGGCAACCAATCCATAAAGAAATTGGTTGACGCATCTTTTGTGCTTTCGTAGTAACCTAATCCACCTTGGTATTTATACACAGACAACACATTAATCGGTTCAAAACCAGAAGATCTCATGTCTTTCATGTGAACATATTCCATAGCACGATCGACGCGAATTTCGATGCGGACAATGATTTTGTCGCCAACTTTCAGCTTATGTTTTTCGTCAATCGGAACGATTACGTTGCCGCTCGGAGAATTCTTTTCGATAAACAATTTACGGTTAAGTTTTAGCGGTGTTTCATGGGGTGTTATTTTGTCCAATTGTTCAAAATATTGCCAATACAAAGCGCCCCAAGCAATTCCACTATCTTTTTTGCTCACGGTTACTTTTCCCATATCAGATTTGATGTCGCTTCCACTCCAAGAGGTTTTAAAATAACCTGTTCCGGCTTCCACTTTTACATCAGGCATTTTAGTCGGATCTACAACCATATCGCCCAATTTTATTTCTACCAAACGATCGCTTTCCAACCATTTTCCCCCACGCAACAACAAAGCATAAACTGCTTCAACTGTGGCCTTTGTAGTTTTCCAATCCTGCGTTTGCTTTTGTTTCAGCAACCAAACTTTGAGATCATCTACGGCTTTTTCATCATTAGCTACTTCGTCAAAAACTTCGACCATGAGTGCATGAGTTTCTATAGGCGCCTGATACCAATAATATCCTGAAACGTTGTCCTTCCAATACCGTCCCATTTCTTCCGATACCTGCGAAAATTCCAATAAAGATTTTACAATATCGGCAGCGGTCTTTTTTTCATCAAATCGTTGTAAAGCTAATGCAATCTGACCTTTAGAGTACAAACCTTTGTTCAGCCAATATTTTATTGCCTGACCTTTAAAATAATCAAAAGCTTCTTGAGTCCTTTTCGGAATAGCAATGTCTATGAAAAAACTTCGGGCGTATAAATAATGCATCGCCATGTAAGATAAATGATCTTCCTTCATTTCTTTTTCATTATACCATTTTTTCAAATCATCGAATTCTCGTCTGATTTGAACATCCATGTAGGAAACACCTTTCTCGACCATTTTGCGAACTCGTTCATCTTCCCTGATACTTGTGATACCCAAATGATTCAGATGTCCCATACCACAAATAATATGCTCGGTGATATACCAACTTTCGGGCATACCTTTGAACCAAGGCCAACCACCATTATAGGTTTGTGCATCAATAAGTTTGTTCATCGCCTTTTCCAGTTCATAAGACATGCGGTTGAGGTCGAACAAAACTCCTACATTTCTTTTACGCTGCTGGTCACTTTGTGCATTCAAAACCCAAGGCGTTTCTTCCAAAAGAACAGATTTCAGCTCTTGATTCTTCTCCAAATTCGAGAGCAAAGCTTCTGAACCCGGAATTTTGCTCCATGAATCAAAAACCGCTTTAATTTTTGGCGTAGAATTAGCAATATGCGATGCAATGCTATTGGCGTAAAAGCGACTGAAGGTTTGCTCAGAACACTCGTAAGGATATTCCATGATATAAGGTAGAGCCTGAACTGCATACCAAGCGGGATTGGAGGTAAATTCCAATGTCAATTTATCATGTTTGAGAGTTGAAGAGTTTGAAGATTCCATCAATTTTTTGAAATTGAAAGTCTTCGTTTGCATACCTCTGATAGGCAATGGCATAGATTCAGTAACCAGCATTCTGTTGGTCATAACCGGAATGGCTTTCTCTTCACCATCGAAAAACTCACCGGCTCTTGCTGTGATTCTGTAGGTGATGATTTTTGCGTTATCGGGTATGTTTAGTTCCCAGAAAACAGAAACATTTCCATCTGCATCTACCTGAAAATCTTTTTCACTGCTTTCATTCTTTGCAAGAATTCCTTCAACGTTTTTAAGCGTAATGGCATCGATGAGTTCGAGTTTTACTTTTCCCTTCAAAGCTTTTTTCGATACATTCGAAATTTTGGCAGGGAAAACAATGACATCATTTTCTCTAAAGAAACGAGGTGGGTTGGGCAGCAACATTAATTCTTTTTGGGTAATCAATGTATTTTCTATAAAACTATATGATAAGTCTTTGGTTTGCGCAAAGCCCATCATTTTCCATTTGGTAAGCGATTCAGGAATTTTAAATTTCACCAACACTTCGCCTTCAGCATTCGTTTCCAATTGAGGATAGAAAAAAGCTGTTTCATTGAAATTGGTGCGGATTTTTTCTTCTTTAGCGGGAACCTTTTCTTCAGCCTGAGGATCTACAGCAATGGTCGAAATTTCAGCAAGTGCCGGTGCGGGAGGTGGTGGTCCATCATTTCCGGTAATTTCCTTCGATTCTTCTTCTTCGTCCTTTCTCTTATCCGACTTTTTGGCTCTGCCAACTCCGCCAACGCTTTTCGTAACAATAGTTCCATCAAAATCATCCGCATATTCAGCAGTCCCCGAAGCGGCATAATAATAATAAGAGCCATAGTAAAAGCCGAACCAATTGAATGCATCATAATAAATATAGGGAACCGGGATGTATTTATCCAAACCTTCTGAAATTAATGTTGCTGTTGATATATCAAAATCTTGGGTATTCCATCCTAATGAAGCATAATAAGAATTATAGATATTGAAATCCCAGCTTTGTTTTACAAAAGCATCGAGAGATGCATCGTAAAGAGTGGCCAGCATTTCGGCGGCTACCTTTTCTCCGCGCGGACCTTTGATTTTTATGATCCATTCTTCGTCCTGCCCCGGATAAAGTTTATCGCGGAATGTTCCGAAGGAAATGTCCAATTCCTTGTTGGACCAAGGAACAAAAACAGTAGAAGTATTTAAATATTTCCTATTCTCTTTAACAAAGGAGAAATGGACAGAAACATTTCCTCTGTAACTTTCCAATATGGGTATTTCTACCAACTTGCATTCCTTATTCAGGTCAATCCATTTTCGTAAAACAATTTTGGATTGATGTTCCACCTCGTAGAGAACTTTTACGTTTTGAGCTGAGGATCCAATTTGAAAAACCGCTTTCTCACCCGGTTCGGCTGTTATTACGACAGGTTTGAACCATGCATATTTTAGTTCAGGCAATTGATTTCCTGAGGCTGAATAAACTGAGAAATATTTTTCATATTTTACGTCCTGATTGAATGCATCTTTAGACTCAATGACCAATACATAATTTCCTAATTTCCAATTTTTCAAATCCTTCCATAAAACATCTTTGGATTTTTCTGTATCAAAATTTACTTCAAACACAACTTCAGCTCTTTTCTTGGAAAGTATGTCATGTTCGTTTTTATACAGGTTACCCGGATATAGTTTATTCCATTCTTCTTTTGTAATGGAAAAAGCATCGGGTTCTTCCCAAAATCGTTCTCGAAGAAGATCTTTATTTTCTTCCAAAGCATAAACTTTTAAAGATCCTTTTGCATTTAGCTTCTCTCCATTTAGATTTTGTGATTGAATCACGAGCTTTTCAAAACGATCCCTATTTATGTCATCATTGATGTTGACATCAAATACCAATGATTTTCTACCCACAACCATAGACTTGGAAGTACTTTGGGTTTCACCGTTGATGTCGGTTACATCTGCATAAATGGTATAGTTGAACACCAAATTATCATTTTGCGACATCGACAAATCGGGTATGGCTTTGAATTTAATTTCATACTCACCTTTTTCGTTGGTTGTCGTTTTTCCGTTGGTGATTTCCATCTGGGTGTTATCGACTCGATAATACCACCAACCTCTCCAAAGAGGAGTTCTCACAACCCGGTAGTTAACAACAGCATCGGTTAGAGATGGGCCTGCATAAGCCTTTGCTACACCCTTAACGCTTACTTCATCATTCAAGCGGTAATTGCCTTCGAACGGGAGGAACTCTGTAGAAAATTTGGGCCTTTTATATTCTTCCACCCGAATGTATTTTGTTCCATGAGCTGTTGTGAGGCTATATTGACCATTCAAACGCCCTAGGGGAATTTCGAATGAACCGCTAAAAGTTCCATAATCATTGGTCGTGAAAGTAGCGTCACTCACCTTCTGATAATTGGCATCGGTCAATTGTACATAAACAGAGGCTTTTTTGTAAGTTTCGGGAACAAGACCATTGTTTTTCAAATAAACGCCTTTGAAATGAACCGTTTGCCCAGGACGGTATATGGCTCGATCAGTGAAAAAATAAACGGCGTCGCTGTAACTTTTTCCTGTATCCTGTGGATAAAGGTAGTATGTACTTGGAGAAGATACCCACTGGCCATCTTTGGTAGCTTTGAACATTAAATAACGTTCACTGTAATCATCATTATGCTTGGGCTCAACAGTTATCATGCCATTTGCATCTGTTTTAAAATCACCCAGTTTTATATTCTTGTATTTGGAAATAACGTAGTTGTATTTTCGGTAAAAAACTTCTACGTTGGCACCTTCTACAGGAAAGCCTGATTTTCTCTCCAAAATGGCAAGATTCATAGCTCCATGAGCCAGCTTTCTTTGAATATAGGATAAATTTGTGGATAAAACAAAGTCATACAGACTTAATGCCTGATTGTATTTAAAACTGGCATTATTGGAAACGAAAACCACATAATGACCTGATTTTAATCCATCGATAAGCAACTCGGTAGTTTGGGTATTATAATTTTCGTCGAAAGGAATTTCATAGGTTGAATCCCAAACCGATTTAGCGGTTTTTAATAACTCATCATAAAACTCTTTTCCATATTTTTTTTCTGTCAGCGTTTCTACTTTTTCAACTCCTATAGACGCTACACGCACATAGACTTTTTTTATATTTTTGTAGCTCAATGATATAGCACTACGTTCGTTGGGCAGAAGATTATTTTCAATCTTAAAACTGAGCGTTAAGCTTTCTATGGTATATTTTAATTGTTCGCAAAGCGCACCGCCTACAGTGTTGGGATACTTCTTTATAGTTTCGGTACAAATTGCGTGGGCTTTTTTCTTGAAATCTTTGTAGTTATAGGTTTCTATACTTTTGAAATCATATTTGGATGACTGGTCAAAATAGTATTTCGCAATTAGATGATGCACTTCATCAACACCAACAACGGCGTCATACACTTCGGCCATCCTTTTTAAAGCAGAAAGATAGAGGCTGTTTTTTTCAGGATAAACAGAATGAGCAAAAACCCAATTGATACGTTTGATTTCAAGATCCAACAAAGCTTCTTTTTCAGTCGGATAACTCAGACGGAATTCGGTCAATTCCTGCATCAATCGAATTGCATAATATTGGTAAGAAAGAGTATCCAAAGTTGTGATATTTTCCTTTACAAAAGTGGCAGCACTTTCAAAATAAAAGGGATCGGAGATTTGAAATTTGTCTGCCGGTTGGGGCAGGCTCAAAGTAGAATTTGCAAAATGATCGATGGCTTTATGCGCTAAAAAATCATAGAGGGTTGGGCGGGTATTGATACTTTTATTGCCAAGAGTGAGTATTTCTTTGTAGATTTCTCGATATTTTGTTTTTTGGAGTTTGTCTTTTTCCTTAAGGGCTTCCATCTGATGATGAATAATAACATTGGCCAAGCGCTGAAGATCCCAAGTTTCTATGTCCACTGGATCAAAATCTTGGGTTGCTGAACGATCAGAAAATTTCCAGTAATTGTTTTGATAAAACATCCAGTATAAGTCGGCCAGAATCGAATGCATCACAGCATTGTCGGGAAATGAGCAAGTCTTGGCCATCGAATCAACAGTAGAAATCATGGTCAAGAAACCATTTTCTTCGGTGGTATTGAAGTACTTAATCTTAAATACAACAGACTTGATCAATTGATCGCTGTTATTCTTTTCTTTCGCGAGATTAAAAATTTGCTCTACGATCACAAGGGCAGATTGGGGCAGACCCTTCTTTTCCAAAGAATCGACCTGTGCCCAGAGTTTTGCAAAATCAGGTGGCTGTTTCATTATTTTCATCTTTTCTATTTTAGGGTTAAAGGTAGCAGAATAACTTGCGTATCCGATCCATATAAGCGCAAAAATTAACAAAAGTTTTCGTTTCATATAGCAGGAATTTAGGTTTAAAATTATTTTACCTCTAAGATACGATCTTATGAGAAGATTCCATAAAATCGAGATTCTTTTTTAAATGAAATTTTAGTACAAACTTGAAAATTCGATTAAAAATTCATTAGTTTTGTCAGCTTGTATAGCTTTTTGAAAAATATATGAAAACTTTTCGAACTCAAAGTGCATATAAGATTTCCATGATATTGAGCGGAAGAAGCAATGTTTTTCTTTTGTCCAAAGGAATGCAAAATATTCAATATCCATAAATAACGAAAAACTCAAGACATGAAATTTAGACTAACACTTCTAATTATGATGCTGATAACAATTCCTCTTTCAGCGCAAGATTTCACAGGTGAGCTTAATGTAGGAATAGGTGCTTCTCAAATCGATGGCGATACCTGGTTTGGTTATGACAAATTCAATGGTTTGGCTGGCTTTATGGTTTCAATCAATGCAGAAAAAAAGAGTTTTTTTTGTATAGGGGTTCAGTTATGCAATCGAGGCAGTAAGAAAGATCAGTCTACAAATGATATTACCTACAGTAAGATAGGATTAAGATATGTTGAGCTACCCATTTATTTAAAAATCAGGACAAAGAAAAAGTTCGTATTTTTGGGTGGCTTAGTTCCATCCTATATGATCGGAAATGTAAAGTCTTTTGAGAATGGCGATCCTATACCGGATGATGGATATTACAAAAAATACGATCTTGGATTAGCATTGGGAGTAGAATATCAATTGGTGAACCGATTATGGCTTCAATATAGATTTATGTATTCAACTCTCCCAATTCACACCAATCCGAATCAATGGAATAATTCCATGAATTTAAGTATTTCTTATAAGATGAAGTAATTTTTGAGGATTATTATAAATCCTCATCATCTTGTCCGGGTGTATAACCTTTCATTAAACCTCTCTTCGAGTTTTTAATGAATGAAAGAACTAAATCCTTTTCAGGAGATTCAGGAACTTCTGTTTCTAAGTGTTTAAGTGCATGTGTTAATGAATAGCCACTTTGAAAAACGATTTTGTAAACATCCTGAACATTTTTGATTTGGTCGTTTGAGTAACCTCTCCTTCTTAACCCAACGGAATTAATTCCTACAAATGCAAGAGGCTCACGAGCAGCTTTCACAAAAGGCGGGACGTCTTTTCTGACCAGTGAACCGCCAGCAATGTATGAGTGAGCACCAATATTAACAAATTGATGAATAGCGGTGTGTCCACTCACTATCGCCCAATCATCTATATTTACAAATCCGGCAGCTCCGGCGTAACCCACCAAAATCACGTTGTTTCCAATCCTACAATCGTGGGCAATATGAACACAACACATGATGAAGCAATTTTCACCAACAGAGGTAACCCCTGTAGCTTTGGTACCCCTGTTAATTGTTACAAACTCGCGAACGGTGGTATTATCGCCAATAATAGCTAAAGATTCTTCACCCATAAATTTAAGATCCATCGGAACACCTGCAATAACAGCACCCGGAAAAATCTTACAATTTTTCCCAATTCTTGCACCAGACATGATTACTGCATTGGGCCCAATCCATGTTCCATCACCTATTTCGACATTGTCTCCAACAGTTGCAAATGGTTCAATCACTACGTTTTGCCCTATTTTTGCGTTAGGATGTATATTTGCTAAAAGCTGACTCATTATATATAGTAATTTAAGATTATTGTTTGTTCTTATCTTTGGTAACTAAGGCAACAAATTCGCCTTCTGCTACTAATTTATTTCCAACGAAAGTTAGACCTCTCATATTGGCAATACCTCTACGAATGGGTTCCATTAATTCCAATCTGAAAATTACAGTATCGCCAGGAACAACCTTTCCTCGAAATTTGACTTTGTCTATTTTCATGAAATAAGTAATATAGTTCTCGGGGTCTGGATATGATTTAAGAACCAGAATTCCACCGCATTGAGCCATTGCTTCAACAATGAGTACACCTGGCATAACAGGTTCGTTTGGAAAATGTCCAACAAAGAAAGGTTCGTTCATTGTAACATTCTTTACCCCAATTATTGTTGTCTGATTCATTTCCAAAATTTTGTCAATCAACAAAAATGGAGGTCGATGGGGAAGAATTTTCCTTACTTCATTTATATCAAAAAGTGGTGCCAGATTCGGATCATATTGTGGAGCCAAATTGTCACCTTTATTCGTTTTTATAATTTGTCTTAACTTTTTGGCAAAATCTGTATTAGTCCTATGCCCAGTTCTTCTTGCAATGATTTTACCCTTAATAGGTTGACCTACAAGCGCAAAATCACCAATCAAATCTAAAAGCTTATGCCTGGCTGCTTCGTTTGAAAATTGGAGACTAATATTATTTAAAACACCCGTAGGTTGGACTGCCATACGAGGTATATTGAACAAGTCGGCCAGGTGATCAAATTCATCTTGCGAAATCTCACGATCTACAATTACAATTGCATTGTCTATATCACCCCCTTTGATCATGTTGTTTTTTAAAAGCACCTCCAAATCGCGCATAAAAACAAAAGTTCTGCAAGTGGCAATATCTGTTGCATAATTTTCCATCTCATCTATGCTTGCATATTGATTATTGAGCATAGTGGAATCGTAATTAATCATAATATCGACAGAAAACTTATCGTCAGGATACATCATAATTTCAGCACCCTTCACATCATCTTTCAATATAATTGGGGTCTTGATGGTAAAGTATTCCTTCATCGCCTGCTGATCAATGATACCCACTTTTAGGATCTCTTCAACAAAGATCTTAGAGCTTCCATCAAGAATAGGTACCTCGGGACCGGAAATTTCAATTAAAGCGTTGTCAACACCTAATCCAAACAGAGCAGAAAGCAAATGTTCTATAGTTCCAACTTTATGACCTTTTTCGGCGATAACGGTACTACGAGAGGCATCCACCACATTTTCTGCAATGGCAGAGATTATGGGCTTATCCTCTAAGTCCACCCTTTGAAATTTGTAACCATGATTTACCGGAGCCGGGTTGATTTTCAGCTCAACTTCGATTCCTGTGTGAAGTCCTTTGCCCTTTAAAGCAATGGAAGATTTTATTGTTTTTTGATTGTCTGTCATAACCCAAAATATTTGAGTTTCAATTTATATTAATGTATCTATTTAACTTATAATATTTTACTTTTCAATGCCTGAATTTCTTTTTCAAGCTGATGAATTTTTTTTGCCATTTCAGGTAGATTCTTGAAAACAGCAGCGGAACGGTAAAAATTCTTATAGGGCATAACAGGATAACCTTGCAAAATAAGACCTTCTTCGGTAACATTTGAGCCTAAACCCGATTGAGCGCCCAAGCAAACTTTGTCTGCAATAATGAGATGACCTGCTATACCAACCTGACCACCGATCATGCAGTCTTTTCCAATTTTTGTTGAACCGGAAACTCCTGTTTGAGCTGCAATAACGGTTCTTTCACCAATATCAACATTGTGTGCAATCATAACCATATTATCCAGCTTAACCCCTTTACGAATAAAAGTAGAACCTATTGTTGCCCGATCAATAGTTGAATTTGCACCAATTTCTACATTATCTTCAATAACAACATTGCCAATTTGAGGTACTTTTTTGTGATCCTGATTGGTTTGGGGTACAAAACCAAATCCATCAGAACCAATCACAACCCCTGCATGCAATATACAATTGCGCCCTATCACACAATCGTGATAAATTTTTACACCCGAAGCTAAAGATGTGTCCTTTTTTACTTGTACATTCTTAGCGACATAGACCTGGGGATAAATTTGAACATTATCTTCAATAACAGCATTTTCACCAATATATGCGAATGCCCCAATATAAACGTTTTCGCCAATTTTTGCGCTTGGATCTATGAATGCTAAACTGTCAATACCTGTTTTCTTTTGAGAAACATTATAAAGTTCGAGCAACTGAGCAAAAGCCTGATAGGCATCTTTCACTTTGATTAAGGTTGCTTTAATCTCTCCTGTTGGGACAAAGTCAGCATTTACTAGAACGATACTGGATTCTGTCTCATAAATATACTTTTCGTACTTTGGATTTGCCAAAAAAGATAGAGTTCCTATTTTTCCTTCTTCAATTTTTGAAATGGAATCTACTGATGCCTCAGGGTCGCCTACTACGCTTCCCTGCAACAAATCCGCTATCATTTTTGCCGTAAATTTCATTGTATAGGTATTTTCTTCGTTTATATTTTTGAATACGTTTTTAAACAATCGAGCTTCAATAAAAAGAAATTCTTTTGCAAAAGCTACGAGCCAATTTGTTCAAACATCCGCTTCGAATTTTTCATTTCTAAAAATATCAAAACTGTTTAAACTACCTAAAACATGATTATTAGGAATGGACTTAAAAATTATTTACCTGTAATCTTGTTTATAAGCATGATATTCAAGACTGTTTTTTGACGGATGCAAAACTAAAAATATTATCTGAAATTGAAACTTTTTATTCTATTCAGATTAAAATAATATGAAAACCAGATGATAAGAAAATGGTTCAAAATTACATTGTATTAAATATCAGAAAGATAAGTATAATGGACTATTATTGAACCTTTTAACAATGAACGCAGATGTCTAATTCATCAGAATGATTTTTTACCAGGAAGATTTTGTCCTTATTGCTTTGACACAAAAGAACGAAAAAATCAAGAATAACTTAGATTAGATTTCTGTATTGTAGCCTTGTGGTTTCAATATTCATTTTTCATTTTTCAATATTCTTAAGGGATAATAGAAAAAACTTTAGGATAACAGATGAAATATTTTCGGACAGTATTGGATAAGACAGATACATTTGAAATATCAGATGCTTTTGCAATGTCAATAATGGAATTGTCGGGCATGAGGATATTGATATTATTGTCCTTAGAACTATCGTAGGCCTTGTTGCTTACGATGTCACTGGTAAAAATGTAAGTAATTTCATCGGCGTCAAAACCCATAACATCTCGAATCGAATGTTTTATTTGTTCAATTTTGTCCTGATTAAAAAAACTATAATCCGGAAATATTTGAATTCTGAAAAGCTTGCGGTTGTACAATGTATTTGCAAGAAAATTCATTATTCTATCCTGTTCAAAAGTCCATTCACTTATGGAATAATATATGTGTTGATCATCGAGTCTGGCAAACAATTCTAATACTGTACTGTGTCTAAATTGGGAATCTGCAAGCAGATCATCGCAATTTCGGATATCATTTTGCAAGAAAAATTTAAGAATTGGCGACATTTGTAATTCATAGCCCGTGGATAATAAATAACGAGCTCTTCGCAAAAGCTGATGCAAAGATTGATCTATGCTGATCACTGTTTTGTGCAAATATACCTGCCAATACATCAATCTTCTGGCAATCAAAAATTTTTCGACAGAATAGATTCCCTTTGCTTCAATTACAATTTGGTCTTCTACAACATTCAACATTTTAATAATCCTGTCTGATCCAATGACACCTTCTGAAACACCAGTAAAAAAACTGTCTCGACACAAATAATCAATCCGATCCATATCTAACTGACTTGAAACCAATTGGTGGAGAAATTTTTTATGGTATTCATTTTGGAAAACTTGTATTGCCATAGTCAATTTTCCATCAAATTGTTTATTCAGTTCACTCATAAAGAGTAATGAAATTTCTTCATGATTTAGATCTTGAACAAAAAATTTTTCAAGCGTATGCGAAAAAGGTCCATGTCCTAGATCATGCAGTAGAATTGCAATTTGGGTTGCCTCAGCCTCCTCATTCGTAATTTTTATACCTTTTGTTTTTAGTATTTTAATTGCCTCTGTAATTAGATGCATAGCACCAAGAACATGTTGAAAGCGATTGTGATTAGCCCCGGGATATACCAAATAGGTCATTCCTAATTGACGAATTCTTCTTAAACGTTGCAACCAGGGATGTTCAATCAAATCAAATATCAGCTCACTTTGTATGCTAATGAATCCATGCACGGGATCGTTGATTATTTTCTTCTTGTTTTGCTTTTTCATGCGAAATGCGATAATGTGATGAAGGTTTATTTTGCTAATATGCAAATTATTTCAAAGGATCCCAAAGCTCAATTCGAAAATATTATTGGAATAGGTAATTTTTCATAATATTCTCTTATTTTTGAATCCAAAATCATTTGATATATCTTGGTATGTTTCAAAAAATTCGAACAAAACTATTAACGATATTTCTACTTTACATCGTCTTGCTTATACTGACATTTTTTTTCAATGTTTATTTTAATAACCAAAGAAGTCAGTTGTATAAGTTTGATAATGGTATGAATAGGCTTTACCTTTCCCTATTGGAACAATTAGACCAAATGCACGAATTCTTTGAAATAGAAATTAAAAATCAGGAATTTTTCGTTCAAAATAAAAGTAAAAAAACTGTTAACCAAAGTAGAGAATTTCTTGAAAGTTCTATTTCATTAGTAGAACAACTGAAAAAAAACCGTGTCATTAAAGATTCCGCTATAGATGCTGAATTTCATGTTGTAAAAAAGAACCTCAAGAGCTTTGACAGTATTTTTGCTTATTGCGTAAATAACATCGCAAGAAGAGGTTACACCGATTTTGGGATAGAAGGAAGAATGCGTTACCATGCTCATTTGCTCGAAAAAAATGAACTCATAAACAAAACCCTTCTTCTGACTTTGAGAAGAAATGAGAAAGACTATATCATGCGTGGCGATAGTGTTTATATACAGCAGTTTTTCCAAAGTATGATAGCATTGAGAAAAGATTTTGATTCAAATAAAGGAATGAAGAAATCACAAAAAGACTCTGTTATTGTACAAATGGAGTATTATCAATTATATTTCAAAGAATTGGTTTCTTTGGATAGGCTTATTGGATTGCGCTGGAATACAGGTTTGAAAAAAATGCTTAACCAAGAAAAGTCAGAGTTAATTCAATCATATTTAAAGCTAAAAACCGAAGCAGCTAAACATAATGATTTAATTTCTAAAAAATTAAGAGTTATCTATTTTATCATCGCTTTTCTGATTTGCATAGCTGGCTTGTATATTAGTTTTTATCTTACCGATAAAATAACCAAACCGATCACCCAGCTTTCATTGAGTATCTCAAAATATGTAAAAAGCAATTTTACTTTTTTCTTTGATTATGTAAAAAATCCGCCCAAAGATGAAATAGGAAAACTGTATCAGAACTTTATGGTATTGAAAGATCAAATTTCATATTTTATTAAAAATCTGGAAGACCAGGTAGATATTCGAACCAAAGAATTGATTGAGCAAAAAGATAAAATTGAAAAACAAAAGGCAGAAATTTCGAACCAGAGAGATTTGCTTATGAAAAAAAATAGTCTGATCCGGGAACAAAAGCAATATTCAGACAATCAAAACAAACTGATGCTCGAAAGTATCAAATATGCCCAATACATACAGAATGCCCTTTTGCCAAATAAATCGGTAATCAAAGAATTTTTTCATGAGAGTTTTATCTTTCATAAACCTCATGAAATAATTTCAGGCGATTTTTATTACCTTAGTACAATCTCATCCATTACTGATGAATATCAAGTTGTAATTTTAGGCGATTGTTTTGGACAAAAAGGAACAGGCGCATTGATGAGTGTTCTGGCAATCACTTATTTAAATCAAATTATGTCTTGGGAAGAAGATGTTCTTGCCTCTGATATTTTAGGATCGGTAAAGCTATATTTCAATGAAGTTTTAAATCATGCCGGTTTGGGAGGAAACATCAACTCGGGCATCAATATGATGGTTTGTGTTTTTAATAAAGCAAAGAATAGATTGAGTTTTTCGAGCGCAAAATTACCCTTGTTCATCCTTAGAAATAATCAGATCAATATTTATAAATCCGATAAAACGCCATTGTGGACAATAAAATCATCGAATAAATCCTATACGGAACATAAGATTCAATTGGAAAAAGGCGATCTAATATACATGACTACAAATGGAATTCCAGGTCAACATGGATCAGATACCGGAAGAAAGTTTAAGAATAAACGGTTAAAAAGTCTTTTGATGGAAATTCAAAATAAACCAATGGCTGAGCAGAAGCTTTTTGTTAAAGAAACCATCGCAAAATGGCAAGGCTATCACAAACAGAAGGAAGATTTTTTGATGATGGGCATTAAAATTTGAAAGTAAAATATACAAAAATTTATGTAATACAGATATTATGAACATTTTAGGAATAAATGCATTTCACGGCGACTCCTCGGCTTGTTTGCTTGTTGATGGAAAACTGGTCATGGCAATTGAAGAAGAAAGATTTAAGCGGATAAAACATTGGGCTGGCTTTCCGATTGATGCTATTCAAGCTTGTCTTTCGGAAGCTGATTTAAAAATCACAGACATTGATCATATTGCCATTTCAAGAGATCCTAAGGCCAACTTCAATCTTAAAATTTTGCATGGACTAAAAAGTCTTAAAAATCCCAAATATTTACTTCAAAGACTTGCGAATCGCAAAAAAGTACAATCGATTGAACAGCATTTTATCAGTGCTTTTGAGTTAAAGAAAAACTTAAAAGCTCAAATTCATAATGTAGAGCATCATATATCGCATCTGGCTTCAGCTTTTCTGGCATCTCCTTTTGAGGAAGCAGCCTTGCTGTCGGTTGATGGATTTGGTGATTTTTCATCCACTCTTTTGGGTTATGGAAAAGGCAGCCAAATTTCAGTTTATGAAAAAGTTACATTTCCTCATTCGATTGGTGTTTTTTATACTGCTCTTACCCAGTATTTAGGTTTCCCCAATTATGGAGATGAATATAAAGTCATGGGATTAGCACCTTATGGCAAACCTGAAATGGTCATTGAATTAAAAAAGATTCTCATCAATACCCTTGATGGACTATTTAAAATTGAGGAAAAGTATTTCAAACATTCCACGCAAGGAGTTCAAATGTCATGGAATAATTGTTATCCTGAAATCAGCCAGATCTTTTCATCACAAATGGAAAAACTCTTAGGACCGGCACGCAAAAAACAAGATGAGCTGACTCAGTATCATAAAGATATAGCAGCTTCGGTACAAAAAGTTTGTGAAGAAACTATTTTTCATGTGCTGAATCACTTGCATGCAAAAATTAAAACCCAAACTGGCAAAGATTTGCCCCTCTGCATGGCAGGCGGTGTAGCCCAAAATTCTGTTGCCAATGGGAAAATATACTTAAATACAGCCTTTAAGAATTCCTATATTCCTCCCGCAGCCACCGATGCCGGAACTTGCATAGGAGCAGCGCTGTATGTTCATAATGTTATTCTCGGAAATCCAAGAGTAACACCGATGCTTTCAGGAAATTTAGGATCGAAATTCAGCGAACAATACATTCTGCAAATGTTGGAAGCAAAGAAAGTCCCTTTTAAAAAATTGAATGATTCGGAAATAATTCATATTTGTGTTGAAAGTTTATGTGAAGGTGGCGTAGTGGGTTGGTTTCATGACCGCTCAGAATTTGGCCCAAGAGCTTTGGGTTTTCGTTCCATTTTGGCCGATCCCCGAAGAGCAGATGCCAAAGATATATTGAATGAAAAAATAAAAAGAAGAGAATCCTTCAGACCTTTTGCACCTTCGGTATTGATTGAATTTGTGGATGAATTTTTTGAACAGAATGATCAGGTACCCTTCATGGAAAAGGTTTTTGTTATTCGACCAGAAAAACGTTCCCTTATTCCGGCTGTTACCCACATTGACGGAACCGGTCGCCTGCAAAGTGTGGATAAAAAAGCAAATGAAAGATATTACAATCTGATTCACCATTTTTATTTAAAAACAGGTGTTCCGATGTTGCTCAATACTTCATTCAATGAAAATGAACCGATTGTAAATTCGCCCAATGAAGCACTGGATTGTTTTCTTCGAACCAAAATGGACATGTTGGTTTTGGGAAATATTCTGGTAAAAAGAGCGGGCATTGATATTTAAAATTTCACACAAAATCATTGTAAACTTCTCTGCATGGAATACTTTCCTAAAATATCAATTATTACCGTTTGCTATAATAGTGCAGCAACCATCGAATCAACAATATTGTCGGTTCTGGGTCAAAGCTATAAGAACATTGAATACATTATTGTGGATGGTAAATCGAAAGACTCCACCTTAGAAATTGTGAATCGCTATAAGGATCGAATTGCGCAAATTATTTCAGAAAAAGATGCAGGAATTTTTGATGCATTCAACAAAGGCATATCTATGGCAAATGGTGAAATTATCGGTATAATCAATTCCGATGATATGTATGCAGACGAATTTGTGATTGAACAAGTTGTTCAATGCTTCAATAAATATCATACAGACACGGTTTACGGTGATTTGGTATATGTAGATAAAGTTCATCCTTCAAAAGTAATTCGATATTGGAAATCGTGCGATTACAATCAGCGATTATTTAAATGGGGTTGGATGCCTCCTCATCCAACCTATTTTGTGAAAAGTGAATTGTACAAAAAATTTGGGATTTTCAATTTAGAAATGAAAATTTCCAATGATTATGAAATCATCCTTCGGTTTTTGCACAAGCATAAATGCAGTGCATCTTATTTGCACAAAATATTTGTAATGATGCGCACCGGAGGCAACAGCGATGGAGGTATAAAACGAAGAATGAAAGCCAATAAAGAAGATAAAATGTCGTGGAAGATGAATGGTCTGCATATTGGTCTTTTTACGGCTCTTCTAAAACCACTGCGGAAACTAAATCAATTTTTTATACCGAAGCACATCAAAAAATTAATTGCAGAAAAATCTAAAAAATGGATCACAGATTTATCTTTACACTAAATTACATGATCGCTTTTCACCTCAAATTTGTTTGAGGTGTGCAAAAATTCTCATTTTGACAATTATAAAATAAAAAAATATGAAAAAAGCAATTGTACTTGGAGCAGGTGGTTTTATAGGTTCACATCTGGTAAAAAAATTGAAAAAAGAAGGCTTTTGGGTCAGAGGAGTTGATCTCAAATATCCTCCTTTTGCAAAGACGCTTGCAGATGAGTTCATTATAGGTGATTTGCGCGAACAAGACCTTTGCAGAAAAGTGATCGATGCACCTTTTGATGAGCTATATCAACTGGCAGCCGATATGGGCGGAGCAGGTTATATTTTCACAGGCGATAAGGATGCGGATATCATGCACAACTCGGCACTAATCAATATCAATACAATTGAAGCAGCATGGAAAAACAAAGTGAAAAAGATTTTTTATTCCTCATCGGCCTGTATTTATCCCGAGCACAACCAATTGGATGCCAATAATCCAAAAACTGCCGAAATTTCTGCATATCCTGCAAATCCAGATAGCGAATATGGTTGGGAAAAACTTTTTAGTGAAAGACTTTACATGTCCTTTTCCAGAAATTATGGAATGATTTGCAAAATAGCCCGCTTTCACAATATTTTTGGAGAAGAATGTACCTACAATGACGGAAAGGAGAAAGCCCCCGCAGCTATTTGCCGAAAAGTTGCCCTGGCAGCCAATCGTGGCGAAATTGAAATTTGGGGCGATGGAAAACAAACCCGTTCATTCCTTTATATCAATGAATGTTTGGAAGGCGTTAGAAAACTTATGGATCACCCAGAATTTCATGGTCCGGTCAATATTGGTTCTGATGAAATGGTTTCGATCAATGAGTTAGTAAATATTGCAGCCAAAGTAGCCGAGAAATCCATAAATATTAATCATATACCCGGCCCATTAGGCGTAAGAGGCAGAACGTCCGACAATGAATTGATTCAGCAAAAATTAAATTGGAAACCGAATTATGCACTGGAAAAAGGCATTAAGATTTTGTATGATTGGATCATGGAACAGTTAAAGAAGGAATAATTGGTTGCGATAGTAGGGGCGCAAAATCTTGCGCCCCTACTATAAAATGTTGCTATCAATTACTATTTTCATTTGATAAAAAGTTGTTTATTGGTTTCCCACCAATTTTTATCAACTTCTTGTGATAATTGCATAGCTAATTCTTCTGTTCCTTGATTTTTCATTAAAATTTCAACAACTCGTAAGTATTCTACAATAGATTGTACAATCCTAAAATCTATGGCAGAAGGTATTCTTATGAGCGTTTCGTTATTTAATGTTTCAATTATCATAGTATTAATTATTTCAAATTTATCAATTCTTTTTCAATACAAATTTACGAAATTTAAGCAACATCAAGAATTTTGGATATTTTCTTATCGATATTTAATAATTGATTCGCCAAAGCCCGGCATCACGGGCGACTAAAATGCCAAGTTCATATTCTTCGGAGGATACACGTCGATTGATTTTTGGGAACTGCGCTGAATTTCCTACGGGTACAAATTGCGCCATAACATTCACATAGGTATTTACAGAAACATCATTGGCTAAGAAAGTCATGACTTTTTCTGTTTCACCCAAACAATCAGGCATTAATAAATGACGAACTAATAATCCGCTTCGGGCAATTTTATTGTCATCGATTTCCAGGTCACCTACCTGATTATACATTTCGCGTACAGCGTTTCTGGCAATTTCCGGATAATTTTTTGCTTTGCAGGTCAATTCTGCAGTTTCAGGATCCCAGAATTTAATATCGGGAAGATAGATGTCGAAAATACCCTCAATATGCTTTAAGGTTTCAACAGAATCGTAGCTGCTGGTATTATAAACTATGGGGATATTTAAACCCATTGATACTGCATATTCCAATGCAGAAAGAATTTGAGGCAACACATGAGTTGGGCTAACAAAGTTGATATTATGGCAACCATAATTTTGAAGGGTAAGCATGATATTGGCTAATGCAAAATCATTGACTTTTATCCCTTTATTGAAATGACTCACTTCATAATTTTGACAGAAATTACACATCAAATTACAATGGCTAAAAAAAATAGCACCCGATCCAAATCTGCCCACCAAAGGTTCTTCTTCACCAAAATGTGGACAATAACTTGACACCACGGCAAATTTTCCCGTTTCACATAAGCCCAATTCACCATGATTGCGATTTGCACCACATTTGCGTGGACAAATTTCACATTTATCCATGCTTTGCTTAAAATAACTGACTGCTTCCTTTAATTTTCCGTTTTTATGAGCAGTCATATATTTCGTGGTGGCAGATTTCATAGCGTAAATATCTCCATTTATGAATTAACAAAGATATACAATTTTTTTACCATTTTTATACATTTTATTCACAATAGGAAAAAAATTTTTTTATGAAAAAAGCCCCCCAGATTAAATATTTTGTTATTTTAAATTCTCAAATACTTCAATAATATTTGTGTCCTGAATCGTTACCGTATTTATACCTAATTCATTGGCTGCTTTTGTATTATGAGGGTAATCATCTAAAAACAAAGTGCTTTCTGCTTGCAAATTATTTTGATTCAATACATACTGAAATATTTCCGCATTGGGTTTTCTCATTCCGATCTCATTGGAGTAATAAACCTTATCAAAAAGATCGACCAATTGAAGTCCCGCATGGGCAGAGGATGCTATTTTTTCGAATGCAGCTACATGAATTTCATTGGTATTGCTCAACAAATAAATTTTAAATTCTTTTCTAAGACTTTTGATGAGTTCCAGACGTTCGGTTGGATAATCCAAAAGCATGGCATTCCAGGCAAAATCAATCTGTTCATCACTCAATTTTGTGTTGAAATAAGCGTTCACATGATCTCTGAATTCCTTGGGTGAAATTTCACCTGTTTCGAATCTTTCAAAAACCTGCTTCTTTTTGAGTTCTTCATATATAAAAGAAATACTTACGCTGTGGTCATAAGATTGCAATATTCGGGCTGTTTTGGGAGGATCAATATTGAGAATGACCCCTCCCAGATCGAAAATGACTGTTTTAATTTGATCTCTTTTCATTTTTTAATTATGCTAATTGTTAATACAGTTTATTTCTACTTTACGAAGTTAATTTTGATTGCTCTTAAAAGCCTAAAAGGCTTTAATGTGAATAACCGCCGGTAAAACCGGAGGTAAAAAAAAGTATATCAGACAACCCCGAAGTGGGTTGAATCCGCATCAATATTCAACCCACTTCGGGGTTGTAACTATTGTATTTTTGTCCCCCAATTTCATTGGTGGTTATTCACATTGAAGTCCTATCGGACTTTAATTCAAATAGTTTTAACTTGGTAAATTAGAATTATTATAAAATTAAAAAACAAACCAATAAATTTGGTCAATTACCTATTTTGTTGCACTTTAAATTTATGAGTTTTTCAAAGATGCGTTTTAATCACCAAAATTCAAAAGAACAAAAAAAATTGAAGCTAATCTTAAATTTAAATTAAAATTTTTTTGAAAGTTATTTAAAAAATATCTAATATTGCAATCCCAAAAAATATTGGGCCCATAGCTCAGCTGGTTAGAGCACCTGACTCATAATCAGGGAGTCCTTGGTTCAATCCCGAGTGGGCCCACACAAATATGAAGGCTGTTGAAAACTCATCAGCCTTTTTTGTTTCTGAATTAGAACCATTTATAAAGTACATCATACTTTTTAGGTATAAAATTCCCTTCTTCTTTCAAGTTTCATTTTTTTTTCTTTCCTTTATCCTAAATCAACAAATAGATTTCAATTATGTGTGGAATTGTTGGACACAATCATTACGACCCTGTTCAAATTAAAAAATTGAATGATTTACTCACGCATCGGGGGCCTGATGACGGAGGCTTTTATGCAGATGACTTAATAAGCATGGCTCAAAGACGCTTATCTATTTTAGATTTATCAGAAGCAGGACATCAACCTATGTTTTATTCTGCTGAAAAAGGAGCTTCCTCAGAAAAGTATTTATCCCAAAACATGAGCGATGCCCAATTGGCAATTGTTTTTAATGGCGAAATATATAACTACATTGAAATAAGAGATATCCTTGCAAAAAAAAGCTACAAATTCACAACGCAATGTGATACAGAACTAATCATGGCAGCCTACCTGGAATTTGGAGAAAACTGCTTTCAGATGTTCAATGGAATGTGGGCCTTATGTATTTATGATTTAAAAAAGAAATCATTGATTCTTTCTCGCGACAGAATGGGGATCAAACCATTATATTTTTATAGCCAAGACAGTTATTTTGCTTTTGCAAGCGAAATGAAGCCGTTTTTTTTTATGGAAAAAATTCAAAGAAAAATTGATCTGGAATCACTTGAACATTATTTGATTTTAAACTTTAGTCCAAAGAAAAAAACAATCCTGCAAAACATTCAAAAATTGGATGAAGGAAGTTGGATGCAATATGATTTACAGAAAAAAGAAATTGTAAACTACCAAAAATTCTGGAATTTATCTTATAAAGTAAACAATTTATATTTAAATGATTATACACACTTACTTCTACTTAAAATTGAAGAGTCTGTAAAGAGAAGATTGCTTGCAGATGTACCTGTAGGTGCATTTCTTTCGGGAGGAGTGGATAGCTCAAGCATAGTTTATTTCATGAAATTGCTGAAACCTGATCTGAAAACATTCTCCGTATCTTTTGATTATGCCGATTTTGATGAATCACAGTATTCTCAAAAGATTTCCAGACTTTTTTCAACAGATCATTATGAAGTAAAGTTTAATTCCGGCGATGTTGCCAATTTGATCGATGAACTCCCCTACTATTTTGATGAGCCATTTGCCGATGTATCCATGGTTCCAACCTGCCTGGTTTCAAAAGTGGCGGCAGAACATGTAAAAGTTTGCCTATCAGGCACGGGTGCAGATGAGTTATTCGGAGGCTACAATCATCATAGGGAATTTCTCACTCTCAACAGATTATTCAATTTGCCCAAAATCGTAAAATCCCCGCTTACTTTCTTCTATTCATTTGTAAATAAGGATAGAGCCAATAAATTAAAACAATTACTTGAAGCAAATAGTTCTAAAGTATTATATCTCAAACTTTTTAGTCATTTATATAGAAATAATAATGATACAAATATAAAACCCGGTAAATTTTCATACCTGAATGATTTATTCCTCCAAGAATCTGCTATGAACAATATTCTTGAGTTTGATCAAAAAGTTTATCTCACAGAAGACTTGTTGGTAAAAGAAGATAGGGCTACAATGAAATATGGTTTGGAGGGCAGAGTTCCCTTTATTGATTTTGAAATTGTCCAATTGGCGAACGCAATGCCCGAAAAAATGAAAATTCATGGATCGGTAGGTAAATTCATTCTTAAAAAAGCAATGGAATCCAAATTGCCCAATGATATCCTTTATAGAAAAAAACAAGGTTTTGGTGTTCCCATAAAACATTATTTCAGAAAAGAACTGAAAGATTTTGCTTATGATAGAATTTTTCCTTCAAAATTATCTGAATACTTTGACGATAAAAAACTCAAAGAACTTTGGGATATTTTCATAGCGGGAAAATCAGATTATGCGGCATTTTTTTGGAATTTAATGATGATCAATTTATGGTCAAATAAATGGAAAATTACATTGTAGTTTTCAAGGCGTAAGAATTCTCTCAATTTTTTCGGCCAAAATTTTCTTTATCTCACAAAGCGTAGAAAATCGTGTCATCAATTCTCCCAAAAGTGGAAGGTCGTTGTTTTTTTGGGCTTGATTGATTTCTTCATGCGTATTTTGGATGGCCACTTGAATAATTTTCAGTTTAAAAATAATGAGCGTTCTGGGTATGGTTTGTTTGTAAACATCCTCCGGTTTTTCTACAAGAGCGCCACCTTTTTCCCAAAATTTGCTCAGGCTGTGTTTAGAGCTAAGAATATCGGTAGCCAACATTCTTATGCTCTCTTCTTCATGGTGGATAAAGAATTTGTCTTCGAGTATGTTACCCTGATATAAGAATTTCTGATAATCCTCAAACACTTTTCGATAAACCATGTTTTGAAATTCCAAATCTTCATCTTCCAAATCCTTAATGATATACTCAGCAACCTTAAGTAGTTTTGTTTCTCCTGTTTCCAAATCCAGCGTTTCGTCCATGGGAAGATGAGCGAAATTAAACAGAAAGGAAATAATTTCTTTCTCCTCAGGTTCAGAATAAATTTGACTTACGTAAGAAGGTATAGGAGGTGCGGTAGAATTTTGTATATTGCTCTGAATCAATGTTTTTTGAGCAGTACTACCCTTTCTCGCCGTATGGATTTTATTGATTTCAAAATAGAGGCTATCCTCTTTCGTGTTCAGCAATATACTGCATTCTCTCACGTATTCTGCGCGAATAATCATATCGGGAATAATGGCAATAGACTTGACAATATCCTGGATAATGGTTGCTCTTTTAATTGGGTCATTTTTGCAATCGTCCAACAAAACTTGCGATTTAAAGCGAATGAAATCTGTCTGATTTTGTTCAATATAAGTTTGTAGTTCAGTAGCACTTACTTTTTTTGAAAATGAATCGGGATCGTCACCATCGGGAAAAAGTAAAACTTTGACATTCATGCCCTGCTCCAAAATCATGTCAATACTCCGGAATGAAGCTTTAATTCCGGCCATATCACCGTCATACAGCACCGTAATGTTTTTGGTGAAACGGTTTATTAAGCGAATTTGGTTTTGGGTCAACGAAGTACCAGATGAAGCGACCACATTTTCAATTCCATTTTGATGCAGCGAAATTACGTCTGTATAACCTTCAACCAGATAACAGGAATCCAGCTTAACGATAGAATTCTTGGCAAAAAAGATACCGTAAAGAAGATCACTTTTATGATAGATTTCCGATTCGGGCGAATTGAGGTATTTGGCAACTTCTTTGTTGGCCTTTAGAATCCGTCCACCAAATGCGACCACCCTACCCGACAGATTATGAACCGGAAACATCACTCTCCCCCGAAAGCGATCAAAAATTCCTTTTTCCGATTCAATACTCAAACCTGTTTTTAGCAAATATTCCTTTTTATAACCTGAATTAACTGCGTCATTGCTCAATGTATCAGCCTTTTCAGGAGAATAACCCAACTGAAATTTGTTTACAATATGCGATTGAAATCCTCTTTCCTTCAAATAGGCCAAACCGATAGAAATACCTTCCGAATCATGCATCAATTTATCACTGAAATATTTCTGAGCGAAGGAATTCAAAATCAATAAACTTTCTCTTACATTGATTTGAGCAATCTCTTCCGGTGTGGCTTCTTTTTCTTCAACAGGAATTTGATATTTCTTTGCTAAAAATTTTAATGCATCCGGATAGGTCAAATGTTCATGCTCCATAACAAAGTGAACAGCATTTCCACCTTTTCCACAACCAAAGCACTTGAAAATGCCTTTGCCAGGCGAAACAATAAAGGAAGGTGTTTTCTCATTATGAAAAGGGCATAAACCAAGAAAATTAGTTCCTCGCTTTTTCAATGAAACAAAATCCTCAATTACATCCACAATTTCGGCAGAATCTATTATTCTCTGTATGGTAATTTGATCTATCAATTTCTTTATGAATAACTTAAGTAAATAAAAATTGTCAGAATTATTCGGGATTGAATTCTTAAAGTTAGCTATTTTCAAAATATCTAAAATAAAAAATGAGAAATAATTTTTATTTTTTAGGTGTGAGGAAATAAGCAAAACAATTTCTATAAAAAACGAGTATTTTCATGGGGGTATGAACAAATTACAATAACTAATCTTGCAAATTGTAAATATCATAAGGGAACTGACAACAACGCATTTCAAAGTCAGAATTATGAACGAATAATTAATCCGGATTATTATTAACAAATAGAATTAATCGTGGTTTTTTCCGTATATTCGTTAGCTAAAGTATTCATTTACATAAATAAAATATAATTAATTACAAACTTTGTTTAAATGTTTGCTAATTTTTGCAAAAGTTAATTATTTACTTTCAATAGGTTGCTATAAAGTATTGACATTCTAATTTTAATGATATGAGTCTAAAATATAGAATCACATTATCCATCGTACTACCCGTGATTTTGATTTTTGCGATTTCTACGGGATACTTCAATTCACTCACAAGAAATCGGGCAATTGAAGAAAGCAAAGCCAATATTGTAAATCAAGTAAGAGAAAATGCGTCAAAAATAGAAGGACAAATTTCAAGATACTACGATGCACTTTATCAAATAGAGGTTTTGTGTGGCAACTTTCAGTTTATACCTGATAGCGTACGTCGGGAAATAATTTCAAATTATTTGAAAAAATATCTTGAAAACCAGGATGATGCAATAGCAATTTGGAGTATCTGGGAAAAACTTTCGATTGATAATTTGGACAGCCTTTGCGCCTCCACAGATAACAATACTTCGGAGGGCGCATTTTCTCCAGCTTTTTTCAAATCATCCCAAGAGCTTTTTCCCTACGAATTGGAATCAGTTTTGAAGCAAGATACAATGATAGATCTCATGGTGAACAACTTAAAAGGTGATCGCAAAGAAGAATTTCTGTCGAGCCGCGACATTCTTTATGATTACAATGGAAACATCACTTCAAATGTAATTTCCATAGGCATCCCGATCATTGAAAATAATTCTTTTTTTGGAAGCATAGGGTTTGATTTTCCCGAAAAAGTCATCATTGACTCGGTAAAAAATCTCAGGGAAATTTGCGCTCAAATGCCTTCTTTACTTTCCTCTGACGGACGATATATTTACAGTCAGGAAAAGAAAAAAACTGGACTATTGATTTCAAAATCCGATACATCCATTTCAAAAAAATATGCAATCACAGAAAAAATTCATCAAGCAAAGGCTTTTTCATTTTTAGAACTTAATGATGAGCAAACCAAAGTTTTTCACATTTTTGCACCTATTCGATTGGGAAATTCTGGGAAATTCTGGTTTTTATCTACGCGTATCCCTTATCAGAATATAACCAAAGTTCATGATAAGGATTTTCTTTCTTCTATGATTTTTGCCATTGTATCCATTCTTGTTTTGATTATCATTGCCTTTTCGCTAAGTAGATATATTGTTAAGCCCATCAAAAGAGTAACAAAAGTATTGCAAAACCTTGCCAATGGAACAGTTAGCACCCAAATGACCATGACAGTAAAATCAAAAGACGAAATTGGAAAAATACGCAAATCATTGAATCAATTGATCGAAGTTTTGGACAGGACTGTAAATTTTGCAAAAAACATCGGCAAAGGAAATCTCGAAATCGAATACACGTTGACAAGCGATAAGGATACTTTGGGCAATGCTTTATTGGATATGCGTAAAAGCCTGCAACTATCAAAAATTGAAGCAGAAAAACGAGAAGAAGAAGAAAGAAAACTCAACTGGCAAACAAATGGCTTGGCAAAATTTAGCGAGCTACTCAGGAATAATAATAATAATCTGGAAGAATTTGGATATTCCATGATCAGCAATATCATTGACTATACGCAGACCCAAGTAGGGGGAATATTTTTTGTAAATGAAGAGAACAAGCATGAACCCTATTTGTATTTAGCTGGTTCTTATGCCTACGACAGAAGAAAATATCTTGAAAAGAAAATCGAATTAGGTATAGGATTAATTGGCAGATGTTTTCAAGAAGCCGAAACCATTTATATGACAGATATTCCCAAAAACTATATATCCATAAAATCAGGATTGGGCGAAGATAATGCGGCAGCCCTATTACTTATACCGATTAAATATAACGAAAAAGTCATGGGCGTAATTGAACTGGCATCGTTTAGCGAAATTCCCCATTACAAAATAGAATTTATTGAAAAAATTGGTGAAAGCATAGGAGCTGTCCTCATGACGGTTCAGAATAATATCAGAACCAATGAATTACTGAAAGAATCAAAATTAAAATCCGAAATGCTATCACAGCATGACGAAGAAATGCAGCAAAATCTGGAAGAACTAAGTGCAACTCAGGAAGAGCTTTCGCGGAAAGCCAATGAGTTTGAAGCGCAAATGAAATTGTATAAGAATCTGATTGATCTTGTGCCATTTCCAGTTTTTGTCAAAAATGAACTTTCGCAATACATCATAGCCAACAAAGCCCAATCGCGTCTTTTTGCAAAAAGACAGGAAGAATTTATGGGTAAAACAGATGCGGAATTTTTATCTGATATAGAAGAAATCAATTACATAAGAGAAACAGATGAAAAAGTGTTAAAGTATGAATTAGCCCTCACCTTACCCAAGCAATTGATTTCCATGCCAAATGGAAGCAAGAAAATACTTCAAACCATGAAAGTTCCTTTTATTCACACAAGTTCAGGCAAACCACATATTTTGGGCGTTTCGATAGATTATTCTGAAACGATAGAGAAGCCCAAAGTTATTGAAGTAGAAATTGAAGAAACCAAAAAAGCACTGAACGATGCCTTAGACAGAGAAATTGAATTGAGAGGAAAACTCTTAACGGCGGAAAAGAAACTAGAGGAATTGAGTGTGATTGTATAATTGATGTTAATTCATTCGATACCTCTGGTGTTGTCAACTTTGGCATCCATACTCCCCTGCCCTAAAAAATGCTAAACATGATGGATTATGCACTTTGTTTATAGTGATTTACGATATTTTGCCAAACACCCAACAAAGTACTTAATTCTTTAATAAATAAAATGTCGATATTTATCAATACTTCGTTGTCGGTAAGTTTTAGAAATTGCCACTCAGTACCTGTTGTTACACAACCGTAAATTGTATCAACTGTTTTACCTTCATTTTCATTGAATTGCCGTGCTGCAATCATCTGTGCTATACATTGCGGTATTCCCAACGGAATGTCATCGTCTTTTGCCTCAACAAGTGTGATTACGGGACTTTCAACAAAATAGGTATCACCTTTTAAGCTGATAATAAAATCACATTCGCCTGTTAAGTTATCTGGTTCACTCACATCAAAGGTAACGCCAGAAAATATGGAAATTTGGAAATTATTACGTTTGATAAGTTCCATTAAAACAGGGGTTACAATTATTTCCGATTTAGCCTTTTCTGAAAGTAACGAAACATGATTTGTTAACTCCAAACTTTCTTTGAGCCAACCTGATGGTTCAATTAATGGAAAGTCGTGAAAAAGTTTTGATTTGTTAATTTGCAAACCAAATTTCTTTTTCAATTCCTGCCACGTAAATTTTGAATATGGCATGGTTTTGAACTTTTAAATTTCAGATACAAAGTTACCAAAATATCTGATAAAAATTAAGAAATTTTAAATGTTTTTGGAAGAGAAAAAAAAATTTGCCAATTTTTTATTTGGATGCAAAATATCTGGTGCAAACCGTTTATTGTAGGGGCGCAATATTTTGCGCCCATATCACCAAATACCGTTGCACCAAACGTTTACGTAGGGGCACGTAGTAGGGGCACAAGATTTTGTGCCCCTACCCACCACCATTACTGTACCTACCCCATTGTTGACGTAATATGGCATCCTTGTTGTTGCAATATGATCCCCATGTTGATGTAAACCATCATACGTTTAGAAAAAATTATTTGATACAATTATTAAACATATTCGTTAAAATCGTAACTTTGTTATAATATTAAAATTGCAATTATGAACGGAGAAATACTCATACAGCGTTTCAACGTATTGCCCGAAAACTTGCAAATGCTTATTTTGGGATACGTTGATTATATATTTGAAAGTTATAAGGGGCTAACGGTACAAGAAATAGAACCTCAAATTCAAGAGGAAATAACACCCGAAATTAAAGCATTATTAGACCACCGTCTTGCTGAATATGAAAAAAATCCTCAAAATGTAGTAACTTGGGATGAAGTAAAAGCAAAATTTAATAAAAAATATGGATATGCAATATAAATTGGTCATTACAAATAATGCCCAAGATGATATTTTGCAAGCTTCAGACTGGTATGAGTCAAAACTATCAGCATCAGTTGGCGTATCGACACTGCGTTTGGCATCGACGATACCCTTGTATGCCTCACGTCGAGCGGTGAGCTGTGGTCTGATCGTGGTAAGGTTGGTTTCAAGCTGGGTACGTGCCATATCGCCGGGAGGAAGTTTGGCAAGTCCAGCGTTGAGCTCAGTCCGCACCTTCATTTTTTCGGTATTTGGCAGTGCCATAAAATCATCTGGTGCTCCAGGGAGAATCGCACGGATACTGGTCAAATTCGCCTGCCAAACCTGATCTACCGGCTTTGCAAGCTCATCGAGACGACGAAGCTGCTCCGCATCGAAGGGAGTCCCCTTGCTCAATCGCCCCATCTCGGTCTGGCGTTCGCTCAGGTCGCGTTCGAGGACGTTGGCAGTGGTGGTTTCTATCTGATCATCGGATGTCAGGTCGCCACGTTCATATCTCGTCGAAGCGATCTTTGCTGGACTCTCAATCCCATCCGTAAACTCCTGTAATCCCCCACTATCAGAACTCTGCCCAATCTCCTGGATCTGCTCGTCGGAGAAGTTATGGACATCAGTAACAGAAACTGCCTTCGTAACGTCAAT
>Ga0316608_1000159_pt1 | contig 36584 bp, 54 predicted proteins | sample MIS2016152B_MG_FD_207673 | JGI IMG/M metagenome (GOLD analysis project Ga0316608, IMG submission 207673) | Microbial mat bacterial communities from Middle Island sinkhole, Lake Huron, Michigan, United States - MIS.2016.152B | ecosystem: Environmental > Aquatic > Freshwater > Lake > Sediment... | reverse complement strand
TCGAGATAAAGAATGCCTGTCGCCTCGCCACGCATCTGTTTAAGTTCTTTAATGCGGGCATTGAGGTGAGTGATCCACTTATTGGTTGTGAGCATGGCCTCCTCACGAGTTCCACAGCCAGGCCAGCGCAGAAGTCCGATGAGCAGGCTTTCCGCCCAAGCAGAAAGGGGCAGCCAGTCAGGGCCAAATGCGGTTCGCCCATTGAACGATCCGTAGCGGCCAAGTTCCCAACTCGATAGTGCACGGCGGTATTGCGGCAAGTTCTTTCTAGCGTGAGGTCGAGGCACGGAACGGAAGTAATCAATATTTCCTGTGAGCAGGTAGCGAAGCACTTGCCCGACCTCGACTCGAATTTTCTCATCCTTTGTCTCACACCAGTCTGGCAACTCAAATAGATGTTCGCCACCCTCAAGATTCCGGATTTCCACGGTGCGTTCGACAATACGTTTCGAGACGGGACCTTTTGTAATGGGCTTCAGCTGGCAAAAAATGCGCCATGGCGTTAAAACTCCTTCGCGCCTCTTCTGACGGGCCACCATGAGATCGCGGGCGAGCACAACGAGGTTGAATTCCTCCTGCCAGATCATCTGATGGAGGCCGGATAGGCTGGCGGCATTGGTGAGATCCCCGTCGGGTAAGACCAACGATGGAGCGAACCCAATGGACTGCGCTACGTTGGCGAGAGAACGTTGCTTTAGTGGCTTCATATTCCGCCACACACTATCGGCAAAGGAAGGCGAAATGCCGGCAAGGGCACGCAGCAACATTGCTGTTGGGTGTTTGGCCGCACGAGTGATCATTTCGTTTTCTTGGTCAAAGCTCCGCGCCTGCATGATCATGAAACGTGCCTTATCTGCCGCATTGGTGGGTTGATCGACTTCCGTGTAGAAATTGTACATTTCTACATAACGGCGCAGCATGCCATCGGCATCGGGTAGCCTCGACAAGTTCACATCTTCAAGGCTTTCCTGTCGGGTAGCGAGATAAAGCATGACCTGTTGAAGCAAATACCAAGGAAAACACGCTGGTCTGTTTCTTCCCTTGGTGGCCGCAGTGAGGATTTTACGACCTTCGTCGAGTAGAGTCTTATGATAGGCGGTAACATCGGTGCCCGTGGCTTCATCGGGAAGTTCATCGTGATCAGTCACAATTCCGGTTTCCGTGGCTCCCGCCCGAAATAGTTCCGCAAGACAATAGAGCATTGCTTCGCGTAGTCTTGGAGGGAATAGGGGCATCGTCCATGCAGGGCGCAGACGTTTAAGAATACGGTTGCATGAAGGCAGGCAGAGCAAGTGAGAAACCCGAACTAGGCCGGAGAAAGCCGAAAGAGCCCGAAAATCAGGGGTTTACCAGCCAACGTGGCTGATCGGCGGATCTGAGAACGAAGGTGCCCAGATGTGGGGAGTTTGCAGACAGTTGAGAATTTTGAGGGCATGGCTGCATGGGGGCTGCAGAGGTCATGCAGAAGCGCGTTTGCGGAGGGCGCGGGCGTGCCGAGTGCAGGTGTAGCGGAGGCAGGTGAGGCGGCGCTCGGGGAGCTTCCGCCAGTCGCCGTCGCGAGGCCAGTCGGCGGATCGGCCGTAGGCATCCTGGGCGAGGTGGGTGATCGTGGCCTCGGGCAGGCCGAGCTGCTCGATGGCCCAGATCAGGTTGGCCTGGTTGCGGGTCGGGCCGCTGGAAGGGCCGTCGAAGATCACGAGGATCTTGCCGAAAGCGTCCAGGACTTTGTTGAGTTCGGAATCGCTGAACTCCGTGCTGGATTTGTCCGAGCCGATGGCTTCGAGCTGGATGGCCTTGCGCTCGGCCTCGGCATCGGATGGACTGAAGTCACCGAGTTCGACCAGGGCTTTGCGGACGCGCGACCATTCGGCGCGATACATTCGGATCTGGGTGAGGTTGATTTTTTTGGCCATGGGATCATGGTGCCGGATTGAGCGTGACTGGCTTTGCCTTCTTTGGCAGTGGCGGGATGTTCGTGTCAGCCTTGCATTGAACGCGCTGGCGCGGAGCGAGGTTGCGACGGTTGAGGAATTTCGCCATATCGCGGAGGGAATCCGTCTCGCGTTCGGACGTGGCTTTTTTCTGCACTTCGCCACCGTAAAAGAGGGCGTAGTGTTTGAGTTCCTTGGGCTTTCCGGACTGAATTTCGTTTTTGGTTTGACGGCGGAAAACAGGCTCAACGGTCCAGCGGTTAGGAATGGTCATTGGTAGTTCTTCGGACATGGTTTTTGGGGAGTTGGTAGTTGGAGAATTAGGCGGACTGCAGATTGCTGGCGGTGCGCAGCAAGCCTCCGGTGCAGGTTGGGAAAAGCAGTTCTAAGCGGTATTGAATTTCGTCGCAGTGACGCTTGCTCAGGAAGCCTTGGTATTGACCGTTTTCAATGATCCGTGAGATCCGCTCAGCGGACTCAAAGTCGATCAATTGAGCACTGCGCTGTTTCGGGGAGCGTTGCTCGCGAATTTGGCAAAACTGTTCAAAGCTAAGGAATTTTTTGTAGTATCCAGGATAGAGATGAACTTTAGGAACTTTAGTCGGCCCATCACATTCCAAGACTGTAATTTCCGGAGCGTTGGATGGTCTTATGATCAGCGAGGTGGTCATGGTTTTTGGGGAGTTGGGTGTTAGAGAGGTTAGATCAGGGGAGCAATGGAACCGCAGCTTTGACAGGCGGTGCCAGGTTTGACGGAAACGGATTCGCAGACGGCACATGCAATGGTGCCACGCTTAGGTGCAGGGAGGCCGATCCGCTTCGGTGATTCGCGGAATTCACGGTGAGTTTCTAACTCGATCTTGAAGCGGTGCTCGTCTTCTGCGGCGGGGCGGTAATAGCCGCCTGATCCATCGCCGCTCTCATACTCTACCGGCCTGAGCTTGGAGAAGAATTTGATGGCGTTGGCCGCTTGTTCGATCGTGTCAAAGACATATCGATTGTAGCCAAAGGTAACGAGAGGTTTAGTGATTTTCTTGGCCATGATCAGCGAGCTTTGGGGTTGGAGAATTAGGCGCGTGGCTTTGGAAGAGTTATGCGCCGCCAATACTCGGTAATGGGTCCGATAGAGACGCGATCGCCTGCGGAGTAATTGCCTCTGTCGTTGAAGTAGAGACCTTCGAGAATGGTGCCTCGAAGGATGAGGTGTTGACCGTTAGTTCCGAAGTCTTCGATTTCGCTAACAAGCAAGAGAAAGGTTCCGCAGCGGGCCACGAATGGCGGCTTGTCAGTAAACTTGATGGGAACCTGGGCAATCGGCTGGTGATCGACCTTTGACTTGGCCAGAAAGCGGTCCAGCCATTTACCGAGCCACTGCTTGCCGTCCTGGGTGCAGACGGTGTGCTCGATCTCGTCGCAGAGATACTGGCGCAAATAGCGGATGACTTCGACGGGATGCTTCGGCAGGCCAGCGGCGGTTTTTGGAACGGGGATCAATTCAGAGGTGGTCATGGGGATTGTGGTGTTGGAGAGTTAAGGCACCGGCGTGACATGAAGTGCGTTGGCCAGACGCGCCGGGGCCATGGCCGAGGGTGTTAGGCTGTTTTCCATTCGATCACCGACTTGGACTTAACGATGCCGTTGCGGTCACGGTCTTTGAGTTTATCGATGACCTGTGCGGCGAGTTCTGCAGGTAGAAGATCGGCGCACTGAAGGCGGAATTTGTGACCGTCCTTCACGCTGCGTTCATAGGTGGTTTTGACCTTAAAAATTGATGCGGTTTGCTCGGTATCCAGGAGAGGAAGAACGGCTTTCGCGACGGACGAATCAGCGGCAAAGCTGGCCTTCAAAATGTCACTCTCGAAGATGACAGAAACGGACTCATCGCCATCGCGGAGGGTGGCGCGTCGGCCTTCGCGGTTGCCTTGGTTGAGAGGCTCGTGAGGCATGGCGAGGGCACGGCTGCGGAGAATGTCTTCGATTTCTTTGAGCTCGGTTTCGCAATCGGCAATGATGCTATTTAGATCACGGCCTCGGGCGATGAGTGCGGCGGTGGGGAGTTGGTCAAACATGGGAGATATGTGGTTGGGCTGAAGAGAAGCGGCGGGTGGTTGAAGTGGAAGAGGATGCGGGCGGGACGCCCGCGCTCCCCTATGAGTTGAGGCGGCCTTCTAGGATGGCCAGGCGGTCGGTAGTGGATTTGACGAAGGCGGTGGTGACTCGCTCTTCTTGGGTGATTGCGATTTCATGATCGCGGATCGTCTTGCGATGATTGGCGATGGCTTTGGCGGATTCCTTCTGGCGCTTGTTGAGTGCGCTCTTGAGGCTGCGGATCTCGGCTTTGGCGAGTTTGGTTTCGGTCTTTGTCATGGTGTGTTAGTTGCAAAAGGTTAACCCATCGACGATTTCAGACGTCCAACGGGCAATCCGAGAGGCGCGGCTCTCACTCTCACGGTATGGTCTGCAGATGACTGAGTAGCGCACCCGACGCACTAGTTTGTAATGGCGAGGTTTAAGTAGCAGTTTCATGGGTTATCAGAGAATGAGATTGGCGAGTTGGTCTAAGTGGTGGAGTTTGAGCTGGAAGGTTTGATCGCGGTAACGCTCATGCGGCGGGATGCGGTGATTGAGTTTTTTGTCGCGGAAGTGGTTGATGACAGTCTCGTGGTAGTCGCCGAGGTCTTCGGCCATTTCGACGGCGTCGAGGTGGCGCTTGATGCTCGGATCTGACTTAGCCAGGCGAGCGGCGTCCGAGCGGATGCGGGCTTCGTTTTGGCGGAGGTAAACTTCGCGGGTGTGGGCAACGATGCGGGGAACGTCGGTGGTATCAGTGGCGGGCATGGTTGTTAGGCGGCGAGGGCTTTGCAGAGGGCGGCGAACCACTTGTCTTTGCCGACGAGTTCGGCAGCGCGGTTGAGGCCGTGGGCGATGTTTGAGTGGTCCATGCCGAAGTGCTCGCCGATCTCGGTGAGCGTCCAGCAATGCCGAATGCGCAGCGTCCGCATAATTGCCCAGCGGGTGCGGACGATCCGCGTTTGCTTGGTAGCCGAGTAGATGCGCGAGTGAGGGATGCCGGTGGCAATTCCAGCGCGGTTGATGATCTCAATGACGACGTCGACGGTGCTGGTGATCATGGCGTGCAGGTGGGTTGCAGCGAAGCGGCAAGCGCTTGGCCTGATTCGGTTAGCTTCCATGTGGTGAGGTCTGCCTGGTGGCTGGAGACCAGGCCGTCTTTGGCATGGCGCTGCAGCATGGCTTGAGCGACGAGCATGGGGACGCGGACGCGCTCAGCGACGGCGTCTGCTGTGGCGGAGATGTCGAGCAGCTCGACGAGGATTTTGTTAGGTGTGGTCATGGGGAGTTGGGAGTTATTGGATGCGGGAATGGGCGACGCGTTTGAGGTCGATGTAGTCGCGGGTCATGGCGCGGATTTGAGAGCGCTTGCGATTGGCGGCCTCGTGGATCTCATCGAGTGTGGCGTGGTCGATGTGGCGATAGCCTGGGGAACCGGGTCCTGATAGAATGCGGCTCTTGGCTGCGGAACGGAGGATGCGGAGTTTGCGGTCATTGATTCCGAGATCGGCATGGATCTGTTTGGCTGATGTCCAGACGGAGCCTTGTTGGTGCAGGTAGCGGACAAGCGCTTCGACTTCGTCCGGCGCTGCTGCCGGTGCTTCGAAGTCGAAGGTTGCTTGCTCGCTGATCATCAGTCGTTGGGTAACGAGTAATCGCGGATGAGGCGGGCGTGTGCGGCGCGGATGGCGGCGCGTGGATCATCGCGGAGCTTGGTGGACTCAGCGCGGAGTTGCTGGGCTAGGATGACTGTCTTTCTAACAGCACGAAGACGGCCTTGTTTGGCGGCGATGAAGGCGATGAGATCCGAGATGGATTCCGCCGTGGCATCGTCTGAGAATTGCCTGGCTACATGCATGGAAGCGGTGTGGAGCTCGGCATCCTCAAGCTCATAGTTTCCATGGATGCCGATGCGTGAGAACTGCTGATCGTTGGCGCGGATGGCATCGACCATTTCAGGGTTGCCTACCAGGGCGACGGGGCAGTCCGCTTCGTCTGCAAAATCGAAGATCCATTGGCGGCCTGACATGGTGAGGCGCTGGGCGTTGTCGACGATGAGGAGACGGCCGGTGCCTTTGAAGCGATTGACCAGGAAATCAAAGCGTGAGGTTTGGCCCTTCCACTCGCGATGGTCCGTGGTGCGAAACACAAGGCCCTCGACCTTGCCAGCCTCGCGCGTGGTGGCGTTGAGGTTGATGCAGACGCTGGATGGATTCTCGGCGGCGAAGTGACGGATAGCGGATGTTTTGCCATTGCCCGCTGGAGAGGTGAGAGCGGCGAAATCTCCAGTCTTGCGGATGAGTTGCAGCACGTTGCCCATCTTGCGCACCACGCTCGTCTGATAGATGGATGAGGCAAACGTCATGCGATCCCGGATGGAGCAGACGATGTCCATGGCCACGGCCTCAAACTCAGGCACCTCGCGGTCCAGATTATCATTTATGTATTTGCTGAGGAAGGTCTCGGATACGCCCTGAATGCCGAGCAAGGCGGCGAGGCGTTTGTTAGTAAGACCTTGATCGTTGCGAAGGGCGACGAGTGCGGTGATGAGGGCGGGATCGGTGGGGTATTTGCCTGGCATGGTGGTGGATTGGATTGGGGATAGTGGAGACTGGAGATTGATGTTTGGTTAGAAGTCCAAGTCGTCGGAGTAGGTTTCGTCGGGGATGGCTTCGATGTTGGAGAGGGCTTCATCGGCGGCTGCGCCGTGGGTGGCGTAGACGCGCTGTGCAGCGTCCGTGCGTGCGGCCTGCAGATCGTTTGCAGAGCGGCGGCGAGCCTCGCGAGTGAGGTCGAGCCGGTCTTTAGCCAGGGCGTGGAGTTCTTTGTTATGCGCGGCGGCGGCGGTGCGGTGGGTGGCGATGCCATCCATGCGGGCGCGGAAGTGGGCTTCCTGTGCGCTGCTCATTTTAGCGCGTTGCTGCAGCTGCTCCAGAGTGCGCTGCGCGTTGAAGATTTCTGCGCGGATGGTTGGCCAGAGCGTGGTGATATAACTTCCGTCCAAGCTATGCACTTGGGCGCGGCCGTCGAAGAAAGGGTTGTGATAGACAAGCAGGTTGGTCCCTCCGTCTAATGTGATCATGCGATCTTTTTCATTCCACTGGGCTACGTATTGATCCTGCGTGTCCGGCCAGAGCGGATTTGGCAGGTGGAAGCAATGGTTCGCGCCGACGGTGACAGGCTTTGCCCACTCGCGTGGCAGTAGCAGGCCAACCATCGGATCGGGCAGGCGGAAGATGAGGTTGGCATCCCGCTTCATTTCTAGCTGATAAGCTACCTCGCGTGAGATCGGCTCGATCTTGGTGAGGACATCGCGGCGTGCGTTGATCTTGCGGAGCATCACCTGACGCTCTTCTGGATCCGGATACATTTCCGTGAGTTCGCTCTCGGCAAACCAGTGGGTGGCGTTTTCGTTTACGCGCCAGAAGTTCGCGGTGAATCCGCAACGCGCCCAGCCCTCCAGCTTGTGACTAGTGGCAAAGTTGATGGCGCGATAGACCGAATTGATCAGATGGGAAAACGTCTGCAGGTCGAGCATTTCGCGGCGGAAGTTCTCAACGAGGAATTCCTGCATTTCCCTATCAGGGCATGTCTTGATGGCTGTTAGAATGGCGTTGTCAGCGAGCTTGATGCCGTAGAGCTCATCCTTGCCGTTGATGCGTTGGTGCGAGCCGATGGGACCTGGCAGGGCCTGCATGTAAGTCCGCAGCAAACGGAAGGCGCTCTCGATCCATGTCTTGAACTTGAAGTTGCCGGTGGCTTGTGCGCGGAAGCACATGCCTGCGAAGACGGGTCCTTCGAATTTACCGGAGCGGTTGACGAAGCACTTGCCATTGGAGATGGCATAGAGGGCATCTTCGAATGAGTGATGACCGCCGAGCGAGGTGAGTTCCTTGTTTGCCCAGGAGTTGGCCTTGCCGTGCTCAAAGATGTTTTCGGTGCCGTGCTCGTCGGTGCGCCAGCCGGTCTCCTGTAGTTGTTTGATGACGAACCAAACGTATTCCTGCTGCGTGAGCGTTTTGTTAGTTCCGGCAGCGTCCTTGTAAATCAGGCGCAGGTGATGGTCGAGATGCTTGGCGGTGAGGAAATCGACGCAGTTGAAACTCACCGGCCGTGTGACCGTGTCGATCCCGGCGATGGCAAGAAAACCATCGGTGAGCAGGTTGTCGTAGTCCTGGTCATCATAAAGGCGGCGGGAGAGCACGCGGCTTCCGACGCGTGTGGTCAGGACGGATGGAAGGAATGCGGCGGCGGATTTCTTGCCATGCTTGCCGAGCGCTCTCTCAACAGGCTTTGGCTTGCAGCGCAAAATGTTATCATAACTCCAGCCAAACGGGTAGCCGGTGGACGGGAGCGGATCTGGACAAACCTCGTAGCCTGGAATGCGGTTATTAGGATCTCCCGTCTCGCGCCACAGGTTCCAGCTGTCGATCACCTTGCGCCATACTTCCATGCCATCGTCGTCGCGTTGGTGAATATCGAAGATCCCGGCGACCCATGATTTGAACTGCGGTGGCAGGCCCTTGGAACCGACACCGGCATGACGCTCGTCGATGAGGCCTTTCCAGCCGTGATCCTTGAACCACTTGAGGTAGCGATGAACCGCGCCGGGCGATGCTTTCAGATCCCGCGCCGCCTTTTTGACAATATGTTTTTTCTCGCCTCGTCCGGCATTTAACAGCGCATAGATCACCCGCAGCTTTGCCATCACATCGTCTTGCACTCGGTCTGGCAGTGCGCAGTAGGATGGATAGTCGTCGATGAGACGAATCACGTTGAGAGACTGGGTGGCGAGAGTGGACATGGTGTTAGAAGTGGGAAGTGATCAGTGACCAGTGGATGGTTTCACACAGGTGAAGGTGAGATACTTGTTGGGGAACCGGTGCTTAGCCTTGGCCTTTGCGGCTTCCATGCTCGGGGCATCAATGCTGATGACCGTAGTGCCCTTGTTTGGTCCTTTATCCGGAACCATCAACGTCCAGTTGAACTGAACAAAAAATGAAAGCTTGCGAGCCATGGCTTGGGTTTTGATCGTTATGCTATCACCTTGCCGGTGGTGGGTTTCATGCGCGCCTTCTTGGCGGCGCGGACGTCGCGCAGTGCGGCTTCCAGATCATTCTCCAATTGAGTGATGGAGATTTGGTCCTCCTCGCTGGAAACGATATCGATGGTGTGCAGGAAAGCCTCGCGGTCTGGGTTGGCGCGAAGGCTGTGCAAAGCCTCTGCAATGGGCTGGAAGAACTTGAAAGCGAGCTGGCCCATCAACTCCGCATCAGATAGCTTTTTCTTTTTGCTGTCCGAGGTATCGCCTCCGGTAAGAGCCTTGTGGACTTTGACGAGCTTGAGAGCTTCAAGCAAAGAGCGCTGAGTTTCGCCGTCGCTGCATTTGGAGATGGCGGCTTCGATGGTCTCGCGCTCCTTTGCGGTGAGGCTGGTGGGCGGCTTCGAGAGCGTGGTAATGAGCTGCCGCTTACCGCCTGACTCGAACGCAAGGCGCAACTTCTTGGGGCACTTTTCACAGAAGCCCAGGTAGGTTTCAATGAAACGGTCAGCTGTCTGCCGTGTTAAGTCTGAATCGATCTCGGCATGAAGCCATTCCTGCCAGGTCTTTTGAGGATGCCCAACTTGGGCAAGCTTCGTGTGCTGATTGTTTCCATGCGTGAATCCCAGCTCCTTTTTCTTGTTGGAGAGTTCCCACCCGAGGCAGATCTGAGCGACGATGAACTGACGGCCGGTGGATCTAACAGCACGGTGGTAAAGGCGAGCGTTGTCCCACGTGGGATCGGGCTTTGCCGGGACGTTAACAGACTTGTCGAGGATCTCGGCGAACTCTGCCTTGATGACTTGCTTGGTGGTTTTGCTTTTGGACATGGGGATGGGAATTGGAGGTTAGTGTCAGTGAGCAGCGCGGCGTTGGTCTTTGCGCTTTGCGCGTTTGATAAAGGAGACGCGGCGGGCGTTCGCGATGGAGGCGAGAGTGTCGCGCAGGCCGCGTGCGAAGCTGGAATCCCCGCGCTCTTCGGCAGCGTCGGCTTTCGCTGTGATCTCGTGTTCTAGGCGGTCTAGCTCGGCAGATGTGAGGCTGTGTGTCATGGTGGAAAGTGTTAGATGCGGCGGGCATCAGGATCGGCCTTGCGCTCGTAGAAGCGGCGGGCTGCGTTGTAACCGGCTAACTCGGCGCGGTGGCGTGACACGCGGTGGAACACGGCGGCTGCGACGTAGCCAGCGACCAGGCCGATGATCGCGGCGGCTGCGATGTAAACTTCGACGGGGTGCTTCATGGTTGTGGGGATTGGGGTTTGGAGAGTTGGAGGGCTCTGGCGGCGAGGCGGGCCTTGGCAATGGCGCGGGCTTCAAAGCGAGCGATGTCACGAGCTGAGACGGGGCAGCCTATTTCGTGGGACACGCGCTCCATCCGCCGGTGCGAGACTTCCGCGTCGAATGGAATGCGCCCGGTGTGGCGCATCAACTCGACGGCCAGTGCGACCAGACGGATTTTCTCGGCGGTGAGTTCAGTCATGGAGTGAGGGTTGACGGGGTGGAGGTGAGGTGGTGAAGTGACTGTGATGGCAAGGAAGCTGACGCCGTGGACGCTGCTCAGGAGGCGGCTGGAACCACTTGTTTTAGAGCTGCACGCAGCAGCGCCTTGGCGCGTTTGCACTCACGCGGCGTTGGAGGATTGGGTCCGTGCGCAGACCTGGGAGGAAATGTGGTGGGGGGATGAAGCGTGCAAAGAGCTGTGTGCAGAGCCTCCGCAGCTAGGCGGAATGCTCTTTGATCCTCGGATGGCATCCGAATCCACAAATCCGGAGACGGAGCAATTACAGGAATGCATGACGCGCCAAATGATGCACCGGATGCTTTTCGCGCTGGACTTGGGCAAGATGCCAGCAGTTTGGCGGCGGGAGTTCCCGTTGACGGGGGATTGGCCTTCCGACGCGCGGATGGTGCTGATAGAGGGGTGGCGAAGTAACGCGCCTTTGGTTTGGGCGCAGAGGTTTGGAGAGACATATCTTGGCGAGGAGATGGGGTGAGCATGGCTGTTAGGCTGGGGTGGGATTTTCAGGAAGAAGCTGGATCTCGCGGATGATGCGGCGGGATTCGCGCCGTCCGTTGAGCACGTAGCTCAGATGGATGGGAGTAACCCCGAGCGCTTGAGCGGCCTGCACCTGAGTCCAGCCCTTGCGGCGGAGCGCGTTCCTCGCGTCCTGAACTGATAGAGATCTGGTTGTTTGCTGAACTGGCTCGAAGCCAACGAAGCCGAAGATTCCGTCCAAAGCGGAATGGAACGCGACTGGATCAATGGCGATCACTTGGACACCTCCTGCTCTAACAGCCGAAAGCGGCGGGTGAGAGACGCCGATTTGCGGTGCCCATGCAGGACGCGAGAGAGATGCTCGCGAGTTACCCCGAGACGAACGGCGGCCTCTGTGAGAGGAATTCGCGTTGACGCCTTCGGGCGGCGTGTGTCTGATATTTGCTTGTGACGGGTCACAAGCGCAGTTTTAGAACTAAATTAGACCACTGCAAGAAGAAATTAGAACACAGGCGACTTTTTTAGAGCGCACCGACAAATTGGCGGCGCGGCTTGGGATTTCGTTGCGTTCCCTAGCTCCGATCATGGATTTATCAGTTGCTTCCCTGTTCGGATACCGTGCTGGGAACATCCGCATATCAAACAAAGCGTGGTCTAAATTAGAACGGGCTGAAAGGCAGGTTGAGCAGAGCAGTAATGCAGAAAGCTCAACAAATCCGAAGGATTCTAGCGTAAGCGAAACAGAAATTCCATCTCCATCGGTGCTACGGGATGACGTGAAGCCCTACGGTGGGGATCCTGCCAAGATGACTTTAGAGGCAAGGGTCGCGAAACTCGAAGCTGCCCTGGAGGCAATCCGGCGTGCGCTGGGAGGACTCTAACAAGATGAAGCCATGAAAACGAAACTGATATTAGTGGCGGCGGCGGTGCTGCTGTGCTCGTGCGGGGAAGATGAGCAGAAAGCGAAAGAGGTGAGGCTCGATAAGATCATTAGCGCGGCATCGGACGCGGAATATCAAAAGGAAATCGCAAATAGGGACAGAGCCAAGCCAACCGATCTGATCGACTACCATGTGGCCAAGACAGGGCTGGAAGAAAGGAAGCGCCAGGCGGCGGATGCTGGTGTCGAATCTGACCGCATTTTTTCTGCCGAGCAAAAAGGCAAAGAACAGGGCCGACTTGTTTACAAGAAGATCTTTGCCAAAATCGATTCTATCTTGGGCAGCAAATGATGAGCTCCAGCCGAGTTTTGTTTTTGTGGTCTAGCGGGGTTGTGATCGCGCTGGTGATGTTCCTGTTTAGTTTATTTTCCCCTGAGCAGAAGCTGGCGCGGACGATGCTAGACCAGATGGAACGGGCGGAAGCTCTTGAGAGGATTGAGCAGGCCACATTCAACCTGGCGGCAGCAAAAGAGAGTGCTGCCATAGGGCAGGGAGACAAGCTCGATTTGGCGAGATGGGAGCAGGAAGCACGTGACGCGAGCGAAGCTGCGAATCAATTGGAAATCCCGTCGGATGACCAAATAAATGCGATGGCAGCAGCTTTTAGAAAGATTCACGCGAAGGGGTTAAGTAAAACAAAGGATTGATTGATGATGAGTTCTTTCCACGTCCTCCTTTCGGCGATCACGGGATTCGTGTTCGCGTTGGGGTCTGCCTCGGGTGCGGAGCATCCGGAGCGTTGGTATCAGGAGCGCGTTGCCGCGCTGCTGAAGGGCAAGATGGAAGTGCGTGTGCCGGACGGGCGCGTCGACGTGCTGACCGAAACGCATGCCATCGAAGTGGAGTTTTCTAGCAAGTGGAAGAACTCGCTTGGGCAGGCGCTATGGTACTCCCTGCAGACCGGCAAGCAGGCCGGGATTGTGCTGATCCTGGAAAACGAACAGCGCGACACGGCGGATGCCATCCGGCTCGGCTCCGTAATCGAAGAGCACAAGCTGCCAATCAAGCTGTGGCGCTGGCCGAGGGATTTTGATTTACGATAGCAAGTAATGCGAGCCGAGAAGAATGCCCGCGCCACGCTGCCGCACTTGTGATAGGATAAGGTCATGACAACTTCAGAGAAAACTAAAGAGCTGCTAAACTTCGTGGAAGATGCTCGGGCCAAATACTCCAGCAAGGCGGAGTCGTTGCGCAGAGAAGGCGATAATTGGGCCGGTGAATTTGAAGAGTTTGAGGAGACGCTGGAAAGCATCGAAAAGCGGATCGCTGAGGCGGCCGCCGAAATGGAGCGGTACCGCAAAGCATTCTGCGCCGCCCGCGCCTTTATTGAGGTCCATGTAGGAGACCCCGACATCACACCAAACATGGTGCACAAATATGCCGAGTATCAAGCCGCGTGCGAGGGGCTAGTTTAGCCTGCGGGCAGAATGCCCGCGCCACGGGTTGCCGCACCCATGGTAGACTTGCGGTCATGAGCCAGCCGACATTGCCGATGCCGACGTTTTCGTTTTACGAGGACGCGACTCTGAGTGTGCCAAAGACTGACAGGAAATTGCGGCGCTGGGGCAGCGTGCAGGAGGCTTGCAAGATCCTGGATGATTGTGACCGGGAGATCATTTATGACCTGATCGCGACGCGGCAGGTGCGTGGATACAAGCGTAGGCCGAACCGATCTAACAGTCATTGGCGGGTTGACCTGCTGAGTGTTTGGCACCATAAGCAAAGCCAGATGGCTGCGTGATGGTGCGGTGTGGGATGATAAGTAGCGGTAAGTAATGGGCAGTGGAGGCGCGTAGCGCCGCGATCCAAGTGAAGTGTGTTTAGGTGTTGGCCTCACAGCGAACCCAACGCCCACACACATCATGAACCTCGCCACTATCACTTCCATCATGCGTCATTGGATCACACCGGCTCTTGCAGCTCTCGCACTTTGGCTCGTGGCTCCGCTGGCACTCAGCGCAGACGAAGCAAAACAACTCACCACTGCGTTGTCTCAACTCGCAGAGCCGTTGGTGGCAGTGCTCGCACTTGTGGCTGTGGCCGGTGCCAGGCTGTTAATCAAAGCCATTGGAAAATTTATCGGCTGGGGAGCCGGTGAAATTGGAGATCGCTACAGCGGCATTCCTGCGCTTGCTGCAATGATTGGCACGGCGGTGGTGATCGGCGGATCACTGCCGTCGTGCTCTTCCGCCCAGATAGAGACGGCCAGGGCTTTCCCCGTCCATCTGGGTATCCGCACGGATTACGGCGACGTCGGTTACTCCAGTAAGAGCGGTGTCTCTTACTACATCGACCGCCGGAGCTCTTACGTGGACCGCCGCAGTCGGAAGTAACTCACGGACTTGGGAGCGAGACTGAGCGAGGCCAATGGCCATCCGGTTTCGGACCTCCCGTCCATTTCAACATCAAACCAACTAGAACCATGCACTACCGAAACGGCAGAGAAGCAAAAAACGGCGACAAGATCGTCAAGCTGAGTGGCGGCAAAGTCGAAGCATTTGGAGTCCTCCATAGCGCGACTCCAGGCAACGATTACTGCAACGGAAATATCGCCATCGTGCAGCCAGCCAATGACTACGCCTGCATGTGCGACTGCATCCATGTGGATGATCTCGCGGCACTTCTTGCCGAACAGGGCTTGGATAAAAGGCCCCCTGGGATGTGAGCCAGCAATTCTAACAGTATCTATGTAAACCAATGAACGACGCGTTGCTCATAGCGGTTATTATGCTCATCGCCCTTGCGGTGATGGTCTGGTTGATCCGCTCCATCTGGCGCGAAGTGCACGATCTGAGAGGTGGGCAAGATGAGCCTCAGACCGAGCGGCGGAAGAACGAAAAGATCCGCAAGGAAATCGAAGCCTGGAGGGATGGGGAATGAAGTTTCTGAAGTGGCTCAAATCCTTTTTTGCGATGCGTGAACAAACATCAGATTTAACGATCCTGCGGGGCGATGGCACTTGGCCATGGTCCGCTCATGTGGACGGCAACGATATCCTGGTCATTGGTGTGACTGCCACGTGCTTTGGCGGATCCAAGGATCCTGATGACAGCGGTGAGACCGCGAGCGGGATCAGCACCAAGGATAACCCGACCCTGAAAGCCTGTGCCTTGCCGATGATTTACACCGGCACAAACAAGGCCTTACTCAAAGCCTTGGGCGGATCGCCACTGCCGAAAGTCCCGTGGAATACGCCAGTAGAGATCATGAGCAACGGCAAGCGGCTCGTTGTGCCGGTGATTGATCTGGGCCCAGCCAAGCGCACTGGCGATGCAATCGACCTGACGATAGCGGCGGCGCGGTATTTCAAGAGCAACGCCAGCGCCACGAATTTTCTACTGGAGTGCAGTTATCGCATCATCGGTGGAGCGAAGTATCTGAAGGGAAAGGGCAGTGTGGCATGAAGGCGGCGCGGCGACTCTACGAACGCATGGCTGCAATGCCTAACGAAGCGGCGATGATCGGCGCAGTTGGGATGCTGAAGAACCGCGATCTGCTCGCGTTGCATCATTACGCGCTTGGCCGCGAGGCCGGAGACATGCGCGACCGAATCATGATCTGCCTGCTGATGGATGCAGGCGACCGCCACCTGGCACGGATCAACGCCAAGCAAATGAAGAAAGCGAAAGAGATTTTATGACGATGCACTTATTAGCAGAAGCGGCGACGGGACTAGACCCGGCAACAGTCGGGGTTATCATAGGCTCGGTCATCGCGGCCCTGTTAGGCGGCGGAGTGCTGGGCAAGAAGGTGAGCGACTCCACGCGGACCACCATTGATGGCCAGCCGCTGATGGTGAAGATGCAGGATGAGTTTGTGACGCGCCGGGAGTTTGAATCTTTGGAAAGCCGGATGGCGGGCGATGTGAAGGAGATGAAAGGGCTTTTCCGCGAAGCGCTCCGCACCATCAGCGAACGAGATCACGTGCTGCAGCAGGCCATCAAGGAATCCGCAGAGAATGACTACAAGGGCCGCACGGCGATCTGGGATCAAGTCAACGATCAGCGAGCGCGGCTTAAGAGCGTGGAGGATCGCATTGCTAAACCTCAACCGCGCTAATCATCATGGCAAAACCAAGAGTCTCACCAGGCCGCGTCCGCAAGGCGGTGCGCGATGTGTTAGCCATGCAGGAAGGCGAACCGCTCGGCGAAGCGCCGATGTTGGAAGGCGTGAACGAATTGGTAGGCGGCGGGGTTGATCTCACTCAGCTCCGCGACGCCCTGGAGTGGAATCACAGCGAGGCTTTCGTCCGCAAGGAATACGTCGAGGAAGCCGAGCTCGACGGATGGGTCATCACCAAGGCTGGCATTAACCACGATCGGATCAAGTGAATGAAGGAACCCGAAGCGCACGTGAACTCCCCGCTGCAGCTGCGCGCCGAGATGGATGCGCAGTTTGCCGAGGAGATGTGGAGATTCCGCCACCCCGAGGAGGGCGGAGAGAAACTCACGCTAGAAGCCATCCTCGTAGAGGTGCCGCTGCGTTATGGCATTACGGTCGGCTCATTGGATACGCTCTCGCGGTTTTACAAGTGGCTTGGGCTGCGCCGTCGCTTCCAGCAAAAGAACGATGCGATCCGACAGCTCCAGGAGGAAATGAGGAAGGATTCCAAGTTTTCCGAGGACGCGATCAAGAAGGTGGGACGCAGACTGTTTCTAACCGAATCAGTCATGGACAAAGACAGGAAGCTGTTTGTGGACATGGTCAAGATCGGTCAGAACGATGTGAAGCTCGACCAAAACGATCAGAAGATAGCTATCAGCAAAGAAGTGGTGGAACTCGACAAGCGCAAGCTGACGATTCTGGAGAAGAAGGCCGCGTTCTACGATGCGGTGAAGGAGAAGGCCAAAGAGGGCGGCGCAGGCGGAGTGACTGCGGAGCAAATGGAAGACATCGAGCGGAGGCTCAAGATGATGTGATGCCAAAGCTACTGTTACCACCTATCGAGATTAATCCGGCTCGCGACTTCCGCGTTCCGATGCGGGATGTGACACCGAAGCGGCCCGCACATGCGAAGGACTTCAAGGGCAAGGCGAAGCTGATTCCGGCACAAAATACGTTCCTGCTGAGGTATCAGCGCGAGTGGGTGCAAGATCGCTCGCTGATCCGGCTGATGGAAAAGAGCCGACGCGTGGGCATCAGCTATGCCACGGCTTATGACGAGGTGCGCCAGCACAGCCTCAAGGGGCATCGGATTGACACGTGGTTTTCTTCCCGCGACGACATGACGGCCCAAGAGTTCGTGCGCTACTGTGTGAAATTCGGCAGCGTGCTGAACATCGCCGCGAGCGCCGCGTTCGATGAAAGGATCCTTTACGGAGAGGACGGCAAGCAGAGCGCGACGGCATCCGTGATGCGGTTCGCCAACGACACTCGGATCAATTCGATTTCGAGTAATCCGGATGTGTTCGCGGGCAAGGGCGGAAACGTGGGGCTCGATGAGTTCGCGCTGCGCAACGATCCGAGAAAGCTCTATGACGTAGCCAAGCAAACGATTGCCTGGGGCGGCCGGGAATCGATCATCTCAACACACCGGGGAGCGACCAACTTTTTCAACAAGCTCATCACTGACGAGCGCAGCGACGACAAGCGCAAGCATCGCGGGATCTCCATCCATCGGGTGACTCTCACACGGGCGCTGGAAGATGGGTTTCTTTGGAAGCTGCAAACCAAACTCCCGGAGGACGATCCCCGGATGCAGATGGATGAGGCGGACTACTGGAATCACGAGATCAATGGTTTCTCGACCAAAGAGCGGGCGATGCAGGAACTGGAGTGCCAGCCTGAAGACGAGTCGGATGTCTATCTCCCGTATGACCTGTTGGAGGGATCGTTCTATCTGCCTGCTGATGATCTGGTTGCTCACACCGAAAAGACCACAGACTTTCGCGGGGCCAAGGGTAGCATCCGCTACCTGCTGCCGCGCGGCGTGAATCCCTCTGGCATTCGGGATTATCTGGCATCACTCCAGCTTGCGGGAGGTTCCCTTTATCACGGCAAGGACGTGGCGCGGCGCAAAGACCTCAGCGTTGATGTCTTTGGTGAGAAGCGCGATGGCATGATCTTTGTGCGGGTCGTCGTCGAGTTCTACCGCGTGGCGTTCAGCCGCCAGGAAGACGTGCTCTATCCGATCATGCCACTCATCGCCAGGAGCTGCGTTGACCAAACCGGCATCGGTATGCAGTTCGCGGAGCGGGCCGGAGAGAAATTCGGCGCATGGCGGGTGGAAGGCATCAACTTTACGGTCGGCTCGAAGGCGATGCTTGCGGGGCCGGTGAAGACAGCTTTCGAGGACCGCGTCTTCCGCATCCCGGAAGATGACTTGTTTCTAACGGACCTGCGGATGATCCGCAAGGAGACGGTGGGCGATCATGACCGCTTCGTCGCAAGCGAGGATGAGGATGGTGATTCTCACGCCGACCGATTTTGGGCGCTCGCGTTGATGCTGCATGCAGGCAAAGGCCCTGGCGATGGGTCCATCAAGAATCCCTCATCCATCCGCCTGGGCGGAGGTTCGATCAACCGCCCGATTTTCACTCCCGCAAGACTAGGCTGACCATGGGCAAAAATCACAAATACCGATCTAAATGGTCAAGGAACGCGAAGTTTCGCGAGGCGACAGGCGCAACAGCGCCGTGCAAGGCCGTGCAAGGGTCGTCAATGCGCCCTGCCGCGATTTCCGCGTCATCACCCGTCTCGGCGGCATCCCCCCCGCAAATCGCCTCCTATGCGGGTAACGCCCCATCGGCCGAAGTGCCTCAATCGCTGGCTCGTATCCTGCGGCCTGCGGCAGCGCAGCGGTGGACGCTGCCGATGCTCTCCACGATCACGCCGCAATATGTCGAGCAGGTGCTTCGCAGCGCTCTATCAGGCAGCCACGTGCATCAATGGGAACTCTTCGATCTGATGCTCGATACATGGCCGGAGCTGGCAGGCTGCACCGCCGAACTGACCGAAGGCGTGATGGCTCGCAAGCTGGTGTTCCGGTCCTGGGAAGAGGATGGCGATAAACCGACTCCGCAAGCCGAAGAGCGCAAGGCCGTGGTGAGCGGTGCGCTGCGCAGGATGCAACCGAACGCAGCCGCAGACGAAAACGACTTTGATGACACGTTGCGCGACCTCGCCGATTCATGGCTGCGAGGAACCGTTTGCCTGGAGATCGACTGGCACGCAGTAGACGCAGGCAAGCTTGGAAGATTGATTGCTCCGCGCTGCACGTTCTTTGCCCACCCGTCTCACTTTGCCTGGTCTCAGGAAGGATGGCTTGGACTGAGAGATGCTCATGGCGTTCATTCGTTTCCGCCGCACAAGTTTCTCGTCGGGATCCACAAGGCGAAAGCTGGCAGTGCGATGGGTAATGCATTGTTCAGGCCGCTGGCGTGGTGGTGGTGTGCAGCAAACTTCGCGAGCGATTGGCTTTTGAATCTTGCCCAGCTTTTCGGCCTGCCATTCCGTTGGGCGAACTATGACCCCAACGCTCCGCAAGGGACGGTGGATGCCATCTGCAACATGCTGCAGAACATGGGCAGTGCCGGATGGGCTGCTTTCCCGGCCGGAACCACGCTGGAGCTGAAACATGAATCCGGTTCCGGAGATAACTCTCCCCAGGGCGATCTTCTGGACAGAGCGGACCGCTACGCCCGCATGCTTCTGTTAGGCCAGACGATGAGCGGCAGCCAGGACGCATCCAAAGGTGGCGGCAAGGCATTTGGCTCAGTGGAGGCAGACGTGAAAGCCACACGCATTGATGCAGCGGCCAAGCACGTGGCCAAGGTGATCAACACGCAACTCGCACCCAGCATCGTCGAACTCAACTTTGGTGATCGCAGCGAATGCCCACGAGTCGAACTGATCCCCGATGACGAAGCGGGCGGCGAAGAAGCGACTCGTGACAAGACGCTCTCTGAAATGATGCCGATCCCGCTGACCTACTTGCAGGCGAAGTATGGGATACCAGTGGCGGCCGCTGACGAGCCAACCACGCAAGCGCACAAGAAACAGAAGCCGGAGGCCAAGGACGAAAAGTCAGCGGTCAGCAGCCAACAGCCAGCCGTGGAAGAAGAGCCAGGCGACGAGGAACTCGTGTCGAAGCTCGCCGCGCTGGCCGCCATCGATGACGACGCGGTTTTCGCCAAAGCCCTCAACGCCCTAACAGAATCCATCCAATGAAAGCAAATCAGCAAGCCATCTTCTGCCGTGGTGCCGCGCAACTGGCACCGACCATCACCAACGAAGTGATGTGGATGCCTGGCGGTGTGCAAATCATCACACCCTTTGCCGGTGGTACCGGAATGCCGATCCGAGTGATGGTGGATGCCGACGGCGCTTTCGAGATCGAGCGGCAACGTGCGGCGCTCACGGCCAAAGGCCAGCGGCCTTACTTCGATTTCGAACACGAGGACGGCGGCGCATCGTTCTGGCCATCCGAGTTCTTTTGGAAGGATGGCGCGGAGCCAGGCATCTACGCACGCGGCGAGTGGACTGCAGACGGCAAGGCCGGAGTGGAAGGCAAGAAGTGGCGCATGTTCAGCCCCGTCTTCCACGTGGACAACAAGCGTGCAGCTATCTCGCGGTTAGTCTGCAAGGCCGATGCAAGCCCCAACATGGGCGGCTTAGTCAACACCGCCGCATTCAAAGAGATTTCGCCCTTGTGGGCAAAAAACGCCGGTGGAGCGCACTCCGCCAATCTAACCGAAAACAACACTACTATGAACGAACAGGAACTGGCAGCGCTCCGGGCCAAGAATCAGGAGCTTGAAGCAGAAATCGCACGGCTCAAAGGCGAGAAAGCCGAGACCCAAGCGAAAAAAGGCAACGATGAACTCGTGTCCGCACGCATTGAAGCCAAACAGGCACAGCTCGACGCAAACGCCGCCAAGCTGGAAGCCGCGAGCCTCAAGGCAAAGAACGCCACGCATGAAGCCACCATCAAGGCGCACAATGCGGAAGTAGCCAAGGCTGCCGTGAATGCCGCCATCGAGCGCGGTACCATCGCCGCCAAGGACACTACCACCATCGAGCATTGGACCAATGATATCACCGAGCGTCCGGAGCAAGCAGCGATCCTCGCCAAGATGGGTGGCAATCCATTCATCTCTAACAGCCGCATCACGAGTCCCACCGCCTCGCGGGTGGAAGTGACCGGCATTGCCGCCAAGGATGCCGTAAATGCTTACGGTGCCGTGCTCGCGAAGAACAAGGCGCTGCCTCTCACCAATGCTACCGCCGAAGAAAAGGCGGCTCTTGCAAACGAGGCAGCCGGAATCTTCGCTGCGGATCTGAGCAAGCTGCCAAAAGGCGAGCTTCACGGCGCGATTATGGCTGCGGATGTTTCTAGTGACTCGCTCGGCGTGCTTACCGGCGCACTCGCCATGCAGGCCACTCTTCCGGCCTTGCTACGTGCAAACCCGCTGCTCGGCTCCATCACCACGGACTTCTCTGCAGAGCCTGGGCTGTTCGGCCAAACGAACAACACTCGCATCGTGCTGAAACCAGCGGTGCAGACCTACACAGCGACCGCTGGCACCGACGGCCGTCCGCAAGGATGGACCACCGCTAGCGAAGCTCGCACCGTGGATGTTCCAGTGACCCTGGATCAATACTACGGCGTGCCCATCGTCTTCGGTGTTACCACCTTGGCGAGCACTGGCCGGAAGCTGTTCGATGAACAAGCGCCTCAAGCGATCCAAGCCATGGGCGACTATGCCGTCGATCTGCTTTCCGCGCTTCTAACAGCCGCGAACTTCAACGCCTTTAAAGGCACATCGCTTGCGGCTGGTGCGACGACTGACGGATCAAAGACTGCCACCGTCACTTCCACTGCGAACGCATGGAAAGGCGCGGAGATCAGTGGCACCGGAATTCCGGCGAACACGATCGTCGCGGCAGTGGTGGATGCGACCACGCTTACCTTGAGCAAGGCTGCTACCGCTACAAACGCTGGCCTCACGCTTACGCTCAGCGGCCAAGGTGCGAATCCGAACGCCTACACGACTTATGCCCGCGCTTTCGCGGACTTCAGTGTGGCGGATCTCGATCTGATCGCAGCGGCGTTCGACAGCAACAACGTGCCGATGCGCGATCGCTTCGCAATTCTCAGCCCGACTTACTATCGCAAGCTGGGTAGCGATTCGCAGATCAATGCGCTGCTTCAAGGCACCGGCAATGCGGCTTATCTCACCGAGCGCCGCTTGCCGATGATCAGCAACTTCGAGCTGCAAAACAGCCCGTGGATGCCGAGCAGCTCCAACCGCGTTGGCTTCGCGGGTCACAAGGCATCTCTGGTCATCAAGACCCGCCTGCCACAAGACCTCAGCAATGCTCTGCCAGGCACTTCAATGCCAGGCACCGTCGCCACCATCACCGATCCAAGCACCGGCCTGAGCATGGCGCTGGTGAGCTACTACAACATGCAGGGAGGATTCGCCGAATGGCGTCCCGAACTGATGGCTGGCGTGGCAGTCGGTGACCGCCGCACCGGTCTCTTGCTCACCTCACAGTGAGCCATTGACTGAAATCCATTTGGAAGCGGGGTCCAATCCCCCGCTTCCACTCTCCTAATTAGAACTAACAGAAACACAAATCCTCATCATTATGAAACGATTCCTCTTATTGTTTATCGCCGGATTGCTCGCCTTGGTTGGCATCGCCAGCGCGGCGCGCATGACTCATACCTCACCCGCTCCTGATACCGGGGACACTCCCACGGTGATCGCAAACAAGATTGCCGTGGCTCAGACCGGCAGCAACTCGTTCACGAACATCACCACTGCCACCACTACCACAGTGAAAAGCGGGGCGGGTATTGTGGATCGAATCATCGTCAACAGCGGCGGTGCGAGCTCCACGCTAGTGCTCTACGACAACACCGCAGGAAGCGGCACCAAGATCGGCACCTTCACCACGGCGGCGCAGGCAAGCCTCACGCTCAACTGCGCCTTTGCCACCGGACTGACGGCGGTGACGGCCAACGGCACGGCGGCGGATATCACCGTGATTTATAGGTAACGGATTCAGGACTCCGGCCCGAGCGATGGGCGGCCTTCTGGCTGGTTGTGCCGTCCATCGCTTCACCGGGTTTCTGACCACCGAACACTTAACTTCTAACTTACAGATGGCCACTTGGGTAACACTGACTGAAGACGATATTCTCTCTGGCATGACCAAGCGGGAGCGCGATGACTTCGCGAGCACTTCCGTAGGCGTGACGCTGACGGACCGTCTCACGCCGATTCTCACCGACCTGGTCGCGGAGATCCAAGGGATGATCGCCAGCCGTGCGGATAACCCCACGCCGCCGGCGGAGAGCGTGATCCCGGCAGAGTTCAAGGCCCGTGCGGTGTCCATCGCCAGATGGCGAGTATTGATCTCGATTCCAGGCTATCAGCCAGGAGAGGCCCGCAAGCTGGATTACGAAAAAGCCGACGCGTTCTTCCTGCAGGTGGCGCAAGGCAAGATCCGCCCGCGTGCTGAAGTAGTGCCAAACGCTCCGGCCGCAGTGCCCACCAGCGGCACGTGGAACTCTGAAAACAAGATCGTGGGCCGCATGAACCCGACTCCGAAACCTGGAGCCCAAAGCGGCGGTGCAGGCCGCTACGCCAATGATGATGCGCCAGCGGATGACACGTGAGAACACTGAACATCGAACAATAAGCACCGAACTTTGAACTACAGAAACGCCAAACAGATCTTGAAAGCCGCCGCACAGCTGCCGCCCGCACAAGCACGCCGCGTGGTCACAGCACTGCAAGCCAAGGCCGATTCAAAGCCGGACCAGGAACAATATCTGATAGACGCGGAAAACGCCATGACCGCCGCAATGGAAGCCGCCGTTCTAACCACTCTCGAAGCAACCCTTGAAGCAATGCCCTTATGACCATCCTCGGATTATACCATGAAATCTCCCGCCTGAGCAAAGCGGCTGCGCAGATCTCCCGTGAAGCACAGCGACCTGCGTGTGATCCGCGCATCGCTTATGACAAAGAGCAGCAAGCGACGCAGTTGGCCAACCAACGCGATGACTTGCAGATCCATGCAAACGGCAATGAGGAGCTCATCGAGAAAATCGAACAGCAGCGCCAATACCTGGCCAACTCCAAGTTCAAGACCCGCTACCGCTCGCTCGCGATGACCGATCTCGAAAGCGCCGCCAACTGGCTGCGCCGGGAAAATGGTGACGAGGAGAAAGGCTGAAAGCAGAAACGAACATCAAACGCCAAACACCGTTCACCGCTAATTCATCATGACTGAAAGCTGCAAACCACTGCGCGACGAAGATCTAGCCATCCTCTTGGAAAACCTTGCCGACGTCTGCAGGACTCCGATATCGGAACCTGCAAACCCCAAGCCTGTAGTCGCATGGCAAGGTGGCAAGCGATGGCTTGTCAAGGAACTGCTCCCGCTGATCCCTGCTCACAAGATGTATGTGGAGCTGTTCTGCGGTGGGGGCGCATTGCTCTGCGCCAAGAAGCCCTCTGCGGCCGAGGTGATCAACGATAAGAACAGCGAGTTGGTGAACCTCTATCGCATCGTTAAATATCATCTGCCTGCGCTCTTCGATGAGTTGGATTGGTGCCTCAATAGCCGTGAGGAATTCAACGCCTTCAAACAGCAACGCGGCCTCACGGATATCCAACGCGCAGCGCGTTGGTTCCTACGCATGAAGAATGGCTTCGGTGGCAGCGGCGAACACTTCGGCCGTGGTCGCATGGGCGGCGGTGCAGCGCACTCATCCAAAGCGAACCGGCTGGCATTGCTCCGCGCGCTCAACACGCGCCTGGATAAGGTTGTGATCGAAAACCTCGACTGGCGCGAATGCGTCAATCTCTACGATTCCAAGCAAGCGGTGTTTTTCTGTGACCCGCCTTACACCACTGGCCTCGCGCATTATGGCGCATGGACAATCGATGACCTCGCTGAGTTTCGCGAGCAGGGCCTCGATCAGATGAAAGGCACTTGGATCCTCACCATTGATGACACGCCCGCGAATCGCGGCCTCTTCAAGGACTGCTTCATCAAGTCGTTTTCCCGCAGCAACGGAATCTCACACAAAGCCGGTGAACCGGCTGCCCAATACCACGAACTCATCATCCGTCCACGCGACGGCCGCCACAAACGCTGATGCCATTCCTTGCTACAGACCGACCGCTGTTAGACGCGGTCGAGCAGCTTTCCCGCAAAACTGCGGTGGGCTCCGCTCTGTCATCACGGGAATGGGAAACGGTACCAGCCGAGATCAGAGACCGTGCGATGTTTTCCGCCCGTGTGGAAAACGAGCGCTTGCTTGCTGAGATGCAGATGCGGCTGCAGGCCCGCATCGAGCTCGCAAAGCGTGAGGGGCGGACGATGGATCGCGGCGTCTTTATCGAGGAGATGCGCGAGGAGCTTCGCAAGGAAGGTTACAAGCGCGGCGATGCCAAACGCGGCTCGCTGCAAGACCTGAAGTCCACGAAGCGGCTCGGCCTCATCTGGGATATGAATGTTTCCCAGGCGCAAGGCTACGCCCGCTGGAAGGCGGACATGACGCCAGAGGGTTTAGAGAACGAGCCATGCTATGAACTGATCCGAGTGATGGACCGCATGGAGCGCCGGGACTGGCCCACGATCTGGAGCCAGGCTGGCGGCGAATTCTTCGGAGGTGTTGGATCCAATGATGACTATCCCTTTTCGCAGGGGCGGATGATCGCCGCGAAGAATGACCCGATCTGGATAGCTATATCTCGCTTCGGCACACCATGGCCGCCCTTTGATTGGGGTAGCGGCATGGGCCTGCGCGGCATCGACCGCGATGAGACCGAGTCGCTCGGCGTGCTCGATGCGGATGATGAAGTTTTGCCAATGGCCGTGCCATTCAACTCAGGGCACCGGATGAGCGTGGCAGGCTTGCCTGAAACGGGTCTGGAAAACCTGCGTAGCGCGTTCGGTGATACAATCCGATTTGACGGCGACGATATTATCTTCCAACGTGAACTCACTCCCGAAACTTATGAGCAACGAAAACAATCCATCACCGAATCGCTCCGGGAGCGGGCGCGGACGATCGAAGCCGCAGGCCGCGTCGTCCTCACAAATGCTCGATCCGAAAACGGGCCTCTGGCCGGATCACCCGGCCCATGGGAGAACGCTTTCGATGAGATCCTCGCAAGCACGAGTGCCGTCGCCACCGGCCGAAAGCAACTCTATCACGAAGGATGGGCCGAAGACGCGGCTGTAGTCGCGGACCTTCTGCGGGCGTTCCTGCCTCAAAACGTGCGCGTGCTGGAGCGCGATGGACATGTCCACGCATGGCGGCCGGACTTGCTGCGCATTGCCGCTGATGAAGTCCACGCAGCGGCTCTGGAGGATCGAAACGGACGGCTGTTAGGCTACGGCCAGAATCTGTTCGATGTGCCTTCCGTGCCGGTCAACATCCTCGGCAGCGACGGCAATATCATTGGCGGGTTTTTCGCTCATCCGGATACGGCCGTAGCCTTTGCCCGAGCCAGAGCAAAAGATTTCACAAACGCGCTCGGCAGCATCGTGCGCATCATCATCGACGGCAAGGAGGTGCGCTCATGATCTCCATCCAGATCACGGCAGACACCGCGAATGCCCGCAGCTTCCTCGTGCGGGTGGAAGGTGAAATCCGCAACCCGAAGTCGCTCAATGATGCGCTCGGCAGGCGGCTTGCACGGGAGCTGCAAGGACACTTCCGAGCGCGCAATCGCGAGCCTAACAAGATGGCCGCGCCTAAGACGAACTTCTGGAAGGAAGTTGCAGACTCGACGGTCATGACCCAAGCCACGGCCGAAGGCGCTACGGTGACCATCGCCGAGGATCGCTACCGCATCCATTTATTCGGTGGTACGATCAAGCCCACAGGCGGCCGTAAGTTCCTCACCATTCCTCTAGTGAAGGAAGCCCGCGCCAAGCGCGTGAGGGAGTATGAAAAACAAACAGGCCGCAAGCTCTTCCGCCTGCCAGGCACCGGCGTCCTGGTGGAACGCACCGACAAAGGAGCAGACCGTTTTCTCGCTAACAATTCCACCGCAGTGATCCGTGGTAAAACCGGGTTCCGTAGAATCGCCATCGGCGGAGGATCCAAACTCCGGGCCGTCTACGCCCTCAAACCATCCGTCCGGATCAAATCCGATCCGCGTGCGCTTCCGCCGACGGTCAACCTGTTAGGGGCGCTGCAAGACTCTGCTGACAAATGGCTCGCCCGCACCCTCGCTAAAACCAAACCATGAGCCAGCTCTACGACATCCGCGCAGCACTCGCGGCTTCCATCATCCAGGCCGACATCGGTTGGAAGGAAAGCGATATCATCCTCAAGCGCCAGACGGACTTGTGGAACGATGTGGCTACCGCGCTGGCTGGATCCGATACGGGAGCCGTGCTGCACATCGGCGTGGCCGAGGGCGATAGCACTGACGATGACGGGCTGGAGATGAACGTCACGGTGCCTCTAACCATCCTCTGCCCGCCTCAGCTGAATGAAGGCGCTACCCCCGAGGAAGATCTCTGGGAAGCTCTGGTGCTGCACGTGCATGACCTCCGTCTGGGCAACGATCACTTTGCTTATCGGTTCCGATTCAAGTCTTTCACGGACGTGGAAATCGAAGCGGACGGCGGCACCGGCTACCTCGGCCGCCAGACCGTGTTCCAACGCAAACTCTCTCTCTGAAAACCACCAAACCATAACTAGATAGAAAGATACACTACCATGGCTGTATTCACCACCATCCGCCGCGAGACGCTCAACGCTCGCGCTTATTTTGTCCCGGTCGGCGAGACCGTCGGCGCGGTCACCGTTGCCAAAGAAGACTGGCCAGTTGTTGCCGATGAGTCAGACATTGAGGGTTATCAACTCCACGACGTCGAGAGCATCAAAGTCGAAAAGGAATACGATAGCGAGATCGTCAAGATCCCAGGTGATCGCGGCTACATCGACGACGAGGAAAAGACTCTCAAAAAAGTCAGCTACCTCGGCACGACATCCAAGACCAACAGCTTGCTCAAAAAGCTCGAGCACGGTCTGGTTACGATTCCGGTTGTAGGCACTCCGCAAGCGATCCACGCATCCTCCGAGGACTACGTCGAAGGTGTGGCTTACATCTACAATCAAAACAAAAGCGGTACCACGGTGGAAACCATTACCATCTGGGCGCGCATCCGCCTCACCGATTCCGGTGAGGTCGGGCCGAACATGAAGAAGCTCACCTACTCTCTTGAGAAGCGCGACTCGTCGCTCAACTCCTACGAACTCGTTGCCTAACCTGCCATTGGTCAGCCTCGGGTAAGGTTTGGCCGCCTTGCCCGAGGTAAACCAAAACACTCTTCAAAACATCATGGTTGAATCCCTCTGGCAGATCGATCTGATCAACGCGTCCGGCACGACGCGGTTGCTGGATTACGGAGATATCATTTCCGAGGAGATCCGGTTTTCACCGGCGCAAGACGTAAATCGTTACAGCCCCATCGGTGCCGACTGGGGTGAGACGCAAGCTGCACAAACAGCCTTTGTATCGCTGGGCTGGGAGCGCCGCGAGGACCATGCGAGCCACGTTGCAGCGCGGTCGCAGGCCCTCCGCACGGCGGCTTCTACGGCGCTGCGCAAGACCGGGACGTTGCGGATCTCCGTGCAGGGCGGAGAGACATGGGACATCGAGGACTGCACCGTGCTTTCGTCGAGCCCTGTGGCGGTGGCCGGGGGCGGATTCCGCACGCTTACGGCTTACCAAGCTATCGGCGGGCGGATGACTCCTGCGGCAGCGCTCGCGCTTTATGCGGGCATTCCGTGGAATTGGACGCTGCAAGACTGGGACGACGTCACGGACGTTTGGGAAGATTTATAACCTCATCATATTATGGCATCAAACACTCTAACAGGAAACGGCATCAGCGGCACTTACCCGCAGATCCTTCACGTCGGCACCGGCTCATCGAGCGCGGCCACCATCCGCCTGGGCGACGGTACCGCAACGTGCCTCTCGCTGGTTTCCGGTGGCTTCAAGGTCACAGGCACGCTGGAGGCCACGGGTGATACGACCATCGGCGGAACTCTCAGTGCGCTTGGCGTGCCAGTCTTCCGCCGCGTCACAAGCGACGTCACAGCCGCCACGACGACACAGGTTAATATCGCGGAGTTTGATTTCACTCCGGTGGCTGGGGCGGTCTATCACATTGCGATGCACCTGATGGCGATGTCAGCGGCAACCACCACGGGGGCTCAAATCGTCAACTCAGGAGGCGCTGGCACATTGTTACTGCAGGAGTCAGGTTCAGTGCTGGGCATCGCTGCCACCGGAGGAACCTATGCGCCCACATCGGCCCCGGTGGCTTGGGGCACCGCATATGGTATCCACCTGGAGGGAGTGTTCATCGCCGGTTCCTCCGCTCCCCTTAAATTTGACCTAAAGTCCGAAGTAGCGGCATCCACCGTGGCGCTCAAGGCCGGATCGATCCTCAAAATAACCCGCATTTCCTAACAGATGGCTGACAAGGACATCACCATTGGCATCAAGGCAGTCGGCGCGCAGCAGGCAGCGCAGGCGATTGATCGCGTGGGGGATGCCACCGAACAGCTGGCCAACAACGCGGGCAAGGATACCGCACGCGCCATGGAAACCATGGCTGACAAGGCGCGAGTCGCAGAGTTCGCGTGTTACGATCTCGATAAAGAGATTAAGAAGACCACAGACGGATCTAACAAGTTTTCGGCAAGTCAGGTGAATGTGCAGTCAAGCTCGCGCAATAGTGCGCAGGCGTTGCTGATGTTTTCCCAGGGCTTTGAAGATGCTCAGTATGGTATTCGCGGTGTGCTCAACAACATCCCCGGACTGGTGATTGCCTTGGGCGGCGGAGCTGGACTGGCCGGTGCCATCTCGCTTGGAGCGGTCGCTCTCTCGCAGATCATCCCGCTGTTTCAAAAGACCGGGGAGAAAGCGTCTGACGTGGCGGACCGCATCGCGAAGACAGCCGAAAACATGGCCAAGCTCGATGCTCAGCGATTTGAAGCGGTGGCCGATGGAATCGAAGCAGCCCGCTCACGCGCTGAGGCGCTCAAGCAAGAATTTGATGAAACTCGCGCAGCTGAGAATGCGTTTAGCACCGCTGCGATTGACAACACGGAAAAGCTCGCAGAAGCACAGCGCAACGTCGCTGAAGCTTTGGGCAGACAGGTCAACAGCCAGAAAGAGCTGCAAGCCATCGCTGCCGCTGAAGAGGAGAAACGCCGCGTTGCAGCACAGCAGGCGATTGACGCCGAAAATCAAAGACTATCAGCAGCACAGGATGCGGCAGCTGTGGCTGGCGATAACCTCCAACAGCAAAAGCAACGGGCGTTTTTAGAGGAGGCAAATCTACTCAAAATGCGCGGCCAGCTTGAAGTGTTGCGCAAACAAAAAGCGGAGCTCGAAAAGATCGCCAGATTTGCGAATGTGCCACTGACATTCGCGGGACCAGGTGAGGTGACCGATCCAAACCAAGCAGCGCTTTTAGACAAACGGATCGCCGGACAAAAGGCCCAGGCAAAACTCAAAGACCCTGTTTTGGAGGCCAAGATTGAAGGCACGCAGGCCAAGGTGGATCAGTTAGAAAGCCTGATCAAGACACTCACCAAGGACAACGGTATTATCGCGCAGGCGGAAACCGCCTTGCTTGCAGCGCAGACGAAAATCACAGATATCAGTTCCGCCGTTGCCACAAACATCGAGCGGATTGAGAACACGCTGACGGCAGATAATTTATTGGCGCGCACTGAGACGGCCGTCAAAACCGCCGAGCAACAGGCTAAGGACATCACTTCTGCCGTTTCTCAAATTGAGACAACTACGGCAGCAGGAGCCGCTGCCAAGCAAACCCTCGAAGCCGCCGCCGCTGATGGTAAGATCACGGCGGATGAAACTCAGCGCGTGGCGCAAGCGACATCACAGATCATCGCGCAAATCCAAGGTGGTCTGGCCAATGCCGGTAACAACACGCAGCAGGTGCTGGCGCTCTTGCGCACGGTAGCCGAGCAGGAGGCCCGCAATGCGCGGGAGATCGGCGCAATGCAGCGCCAAATCAACCAACTCCAAGCCCGCATCCGATGATCTACACGCCACCATTCTATCTGCATGGGCAGGACGGCCGGACCTTGGAATCCCAAGGAATCGCTCTCGATGCGCTCGGCGTGCAAGATGCGCAGTTGACGACGCGCTCGCTGGACATTGATGATCTCACGTTTTCCCAACGAGCCAAGGAAGGCCGCATCATCCCCGACGACGAGCAATGGCTCACGCTCAAGGATGACACTGGCACCGTGCTCTTCACCGGCATTTGCAAACGCTCTTATAGCTATATTGGGCGCATGTATGGCTTTACGGTTTCCAACGTTTATAAGGGGTTGCTGGAAACACCGTTGCTGGAGGATGACCGCGCCTTTGTGCTGTATCCCGAGCAAGATCTGGCCGTGAGGTTATTGGCAATTTTACAACGTGGCATTGATGCGGGGCTGCCCTTTCAATTACCAAGCACGATGCCTGCACTCTACATCGTGCCAAAGCAGGCCTTCCGCTCGCAGAGCATCGGCAGTGCGCTGGAGGATGCACTCAAGTGGGCTCCGGACTGCGTGACGCGCGCTGACTATTCCACCACGCCACCGACGCTGCGGTTCCTCACACGCACGGGCTCTGATGCGCTGGTGCTGGATCTCGATAGCGACTCGCACAAGGCCACGGACGTAAAGCTCACGCCATATCCAGAGGCGCGCGCCCTTTCGGTTTCCTTCGCCTATGCTCGCCGCGATGGTGATGATGTGGTGCACTATCTCACGCAAACTGCGGGCAATGACACTGCCGAAGCAAACCGCAAGCTGAGCCTCTACCTCAGCGGCCAGGAGCGTAGTGATATGTTAGTATCCGAGGCTCTGACCACCGCACAGAAAGCCGTGGCGATGGCGCAGGCAAGCGTGGATGCCGTGGGTGCCAGCATCGATGCGGCCGCTGCTACCGCGCAGATCTCGCTCACCTGGACAAACATCCGGGACCGGGACTCTAACCTGCAAGCTGCCGTCACAGCGCAGCCGGGTTTCACGATGACTCCTAGCTCGTTCACCGCGACTCTTTACACGGGCATCGGCTGCGGTGTGGGAGCCCCTGTGACCACCACGGCATCTCTCACCAAGAGCGGTCCAAACCTTTACACCTCGGGCGGTAGCCTGGCGACTGGCTGGTATCCAATCGTCACCGGAGCTTTCACCTCGGGGGAGCTTGCCACGGCGGGTGCCACCAAAGAGACGCGCTACATTCGCGGCTGGCTTTACAAGGATGTCACGGACGGGAGCGCTGGATTTGTATCACTACCATCGGGCCTCAAAACATCGCTCTCCGGCTACACGACTGGCTACACGCCAAACTGCGCCACCACGGGTGACTATTTTAAATCCTATGGCGTGTATTACTGCGACATCGCGGTGGACGCCATCAACATGGCACCAAGTGCGGTGGCCGTGGCTGTAAAAGCAGCGGCTGGTGCGGGATCGTCCGCGTTCATTGCTCGCGCTGAGTTTGTGGAAGCACCGGATGATCTAGCGCAGAACTATTTCGACCGCCAAAACTGGACGCCATACAAAGGCACGATCAGCCTAACACCTTCCGCGGCAGCGGTGCCGTTGCCGGGACACTTTGTGAGCATTCGCGGCGATGGCGCAGACACCGGCTGGCCGGAGATGAAAGCGCCTGTCGCCGAGTGCTCGCTCCACCTCAGCACGCTCGCCGTCGAGGTGACTATCGGCCCCAGCCCGCGCATGAATTTTAACTCCCTGGTGGATCGCCTGCGTATCCCACAAGAAGATAACTACGAACCCGGCTAACAGCTCATGCTCACTCAAAAAATAGGCGACAGCAAAACTCACACGGTCCCTCTCACTTGGGCGGAAGCATCGTTTTCGCCATCGGCGGATTGGGCGTTTGTATTCACGGCGAAACGCTCGGCTGCGCATCCGGATTCGCAGGCGGTGTTTCAGAAAGCAAGCGGGGCTGGTGTGACCGTCACAGGCAGTAACGCGGCTATTGCTGTGCTCCCGGCAGATAGCGCATCACTCACCGCCGACGTGTCACTCGTGTGCGACCTCCAAGGTCAAAACGCAGTGACCGGCGAGATCCGAACGGTGTGGGCTGACGTCCTCAAATTTAAGCGCGACGTCACACGGCTAACGCAAACCAGCGTGCCGGTCCACACGACGGAGCTGCCCGTGCCGTTCGCGGCGGATTCCGCCGCCATCGCGGCCGCTCTCGGCTATGCGCCTGCGGATGCTGCGCACTCGCACGATTTGTTAGACAGCGCGGCGAGCGATGCGACACCAAATACGCTGGTAATGCGAAACGCGGAAGGCGGCGCGTCTTTTGGCGAGAATACCACCTTTGCTTCGGGTTCTGGTAACGCTGGAAGCTTTTATTCTATCTATGGCAATGCCGGGAGATTTGAGGCAGATGCCGGTAACGGCGGGAGCTTTTATTCGGGTTCTGGTAACGCTGGTTACTTCATTTCAAATTCCGGCACGGGTGGAATTTTCATCAGCGGCGATGGGCCCTATCACGCCGAGTTTGGCGCACTCTACGACGACCGCTCATTTGTCGCCCGGTTGCTTGGCGCGTTTGGCTGGTGGCGCGGTGCATACACCCTCATGGTATCTGCCGTCGATACTCTCACGGCAAACCGCGTCCAGCGATACCAAGATAAGGACGGCACCATTGCGCTCACAGACGATGCCCCCACCGCTCACAAATCCAGCCACGCCACAGGGGGTAGCGATGCTCTCACACCGTCTGACATCGGCGCAGCATCTGCCGAGGCGTTGACCACAAAAGCCGACTTGGTTGGCGGTGTGATTCCGACGTCGCAGATTCCGGCGCTGGCCGTGACATCATTTCTGGGCACGGTGGCGAGCGAGGCGGCGATGCTGCTGCTAGATGGTCAAAGCGGCGATTGGTGCAATCGGTCGGACGTGAGCATGGCCTATGTGTTGACGGGCTCACCATCGAGCGACATCGCCAACTGGCAGGCGATTAACTATCCGGCGGCTCCGGTGCTCTCGGTCAATGGTCAGGCCGGGACGGTGGTGCTGGCAGCGAGTGATGTGGGAGCGGCGACTGCGGCTCAGGGTGCTAAGGCGGACACGGCATTGCAGAGTGTGACGGCAGCGCATGTGGCGGGCGGCATCACGGCAGCGTCGGAAAAGACGACGCCTGCTGATGCGGATCAATTCGGCATCACCGACAGCGCGGCTGGGGGGGCGCTCAAGCGGCTGAGTTTTGCTAATCTCTGGGCGAGGATCAAGGGGCTGATCGAGGGCACGGCGTTGACGTTTACGACCCGGCCTGCGGGGCCTGCTAGTGGAGTGCCTGCGGCTAATGACCTATTAACTCGGACCGACTCCGACCGGCGCGTGCTAAAACATCTGCGCTCCGTGGTTTACAGCTTTGATTCCGGATGGACGGCGACCGTTACGACGGGAGGGTCTGTCAATCAGCTGCAAGGTGCGCTGCGGCTCGATGGGGCTAACGGGACCGCTGCTGGAGCGGCTACTGCGTCATTGGCTGGCATCCGATCCGGCATCGGGGTTAATCCGCAAACCAATTTCTCGGGGATCGATTTTGCCAACCCTGTTAATATCAATTTTGCATTCCGAACTCGGAATTTCGCCATCGCGAGCTCGCTCAACTGGGCGGCGATCTTTGGCCAGCTGGAAACGACGGCCGCAGGGATCGCTAACATGGTCAAAACTGGAGCCAACGCGAGCATTGGCTGGGTAGGACTCAGGTGCTTGGCGGGCAACGTGAGGATTGTTGCCGTAAACGGCACCTCAGCGGTTGCCGAGTCTGGTGTGATCGATACATGTGTCGACGGTTACAACTCCAAGGCGTACCGTTTGGAGGTGGCGGGGGGCACTGTTAATTGCTACTCCGGCGCTGGGGTTTTGTTAGGAAGCCTGTCCAGCAACGTGCCTACCACGACAAAAGAGTATGGACCGGCGATTTTGGTCGAGTCTTCAGCGACTACCAACCAAATCGGGATCATCGTGCAACATCTCTCACTCGACTGGTAACACCATGCCCATCATTATCGACGAGGATGACCGCGTGATCGTGGAGGCCACGGTGCCTGCACCGCAGGCGGTCGCTGTGGAGGTATCGCTCGGACCCAAGGGTGACCGTGGGCTTACCGGACCGATGCCACAGATCGTGGTGCTGAGCCTCGCGGAGTATCTGGCGCTGCCTGCGGAGACGCAGATGGACGGCAGGTGGTATCTGGTGCCGAAAGCATAACAACCGATGGCGGACTATTTTCCAACGCGGCAGACGTTTGCGGGAGGCGTGGAGCTGGACCGGGTGTTTGTGGGTGGGCAGGAGGCGGAGTTTGTCTTCGGCCAGGGCACGCAGCTGTTTCCTAACCTGCCGGTGCCGATCTGGGGGGCGATGGAAGGCCGCATGGTTTTGGACGATGTGGCGAGGTGGTATGAGGTTGGGTTTCGGACGGATGCGCCGCTGTCAGGCAACGCGGCGGCGGGCTACACGGACTCGGGCAACTATGTGCGGCTGGAGCTGCAACAATCAGAGGATCTCATGAGCTGGGCGATGGGGCAGTTTGTGCCTGCACCGGTGCCTACGGTGGACAATGGCGACGGGACTTGGACGCACTGGGCGCGAGCGACGCGACCATCTGAGTGGAGGTATGTGACGCTGGATGAGACGGTGACGAGCAACCGCTACGGCAAGAGCATTGTGGGCATGGAGTTGTTTACGGAGGCGGTGACGCTGCCGGGTTTCCCCTACGCGATGCCTGCGGATGCTGCACGGCTCCAGGCGGACCTGAGAGCGGCTGGCTACGCTGGGGCGACGGTTTCCTCGTCGGCGGCGGCGCTGAGTGTGACGGCGATCAATTACTATCTAGCCCCTGACTTAACGAGCCGACGCGACATCCTGCAAGTGACGTTGAGCGGCGGGGCGGTAACTGCGGTGGCGCTGGCGTGCATTGTGTGTTCCAGGACCAAAATTCTCAGTTCTCTGCAAACATTTCTCACTTAGCTTGCGGCGATACATGCAAAACTCTGCCCTTGGAAAAAGGTCCACGGCAATGCGCATAAGGCGAACTTGCGCCGGATTATTCTCCCATGCAGCAATCTGGGCGGAGGCGAAAAGTAAGCCGCGTTCATCGAATTGCTCACGGCTAACAATCGAATCAGGGAGTGGCAGGGAGGCTTCGGCCTCCTCATAGTCGCTAAGTTTGATTTCGTCATCATCCGGTAAATGCTCACTGTCGAGTAAGGGGCGGAGGGAACGGAAAGTTCTCCGGTATCGGACTGCAGCAAAACGGATTGCCGTATCGTCACGCATATCAGAGATGCCTGTCATCACCATATTGATGCCCTCAGGTGTCGCTTCGGCATCGGGAGAGTATTGGCGCTGGGCATGCATGAACCCCTCCAGCGCCCCGATGATGTTCAAGCCCTGCTCCATGTCGAACCCACCGGAAATTTCGTGCTGAATACGCTCAGCGGCCCGAGATTGGGGAACCACGAAGCGATCCTCTGCTCCCAGTATGACGATGTGGGTCTTTTCTCTCTCCACCAAGAGACCCGATGCG
>Ga0316608_1000158_pt1 | contig 36836 bp, 23 predicted proteins | sample MIS2016152B_MG_FD_207673 | JGI IMG/M metagenome (GOLD analysis project Ga0316608, IMG submission 207673) | Microbial mat bacterial communities from Middle Island sinkhole, Lake Huron, Michigan, United States - MIS.2016.152B | ecosystem: Environmental > Aquatic > Freshwater > Lake > Sediment... | reverse complement strand
TCCCGGTTTTGTCCATATTTTTGAGGTACTCCCTGCATTGTTATAAATGCTGCTGAGTAATATTTGTCAGCCTGAATCTCTTCATTGCCAACAAATATTTTTTGAATGCGTTTTCCCGAGGGATTTCTATCTTAAAGTAAACATTGAGACCCAGACACCGCTTGACACATCCTCCCATTTGATTTTACATGTCAATCAGAATAGGCATGCGTGTCGTTCATTTGAACGGTTGTGAGACTTGCTTTATTTTTTGAATTCATTTCCATTCCAGTATTATATACTGCGAATAAGATAGGCTACAAGGAAAATTCCGACTGCAAGTATCGATGCCGTCAGAATTATGTTGAGCATTGATGATGCCTCGTATGTATAGGAATCTATTTGCCTTTCAATTTTTCTGTACCTTACAAATGCAAGCAATACCAGTAACGTACCCAGCCCAACAAGAAAGATTCCAACAAAAGCTGAGTAACCCTGAGAAGGAGGTAATGTGTTACCAGTTGTTGATTTCTCCATAAAAACGGACATTTGTTTTAGAAACAAGGCGAACTTTTCGACTACAAAACCGAATGCCATTATCCCTATACTTGTCCTTATCCAGGCAAGAAATGTCCGTTCATTCGCCATGTGGACCTGGCGGTTACGATCTTTGTCTGATTCATGATTTTCAATTATCTCTATCATAGTTCTAACACTGTCATATATTTTTTTGAACTACTTTTTTACAGGCGGATTTTTTACTTGTTCCATGGATAACTTTTTAGTACAAAAAAACCAGTCATAGCAAGTAATATTCTCATCTTTATTTTCCATACGTTCTTTGGCCGCCCCACATGAAGCTGCAGTTGAAACAATTACATCATCGCCGGGATTCCAATTAGCAGGAGTAGCAACGCCAAAAGCATCAGCGGTTTGCAACGCGATAATTACCCTTTTCAATTCGTCAAAGTTCCTGCCTAATGACAGTGGATAATAAATGATGGCTCTTATGGTTCCAGCTGGATCTACAAAGAAAACGGCCCTTACTGCTTTGGTGTTACTTTCGCCAGGTTGTATCATTCCGTATTTTTTGGCTATGTCCATGGTTATATCTTCTATCAAAGGAAATGTAACATCCACATTTTTCATGCCTTTGAATTCTATTTTCTCTTTAATAGTTCGCAACCAGGCTATGTGGCTGTATAATCCATCAATTGACAAACCCACCAATTGAGTATTTAAGGCAGTAAATTCATCCTGCATACTCGCAAACGTCATGAATTCTGATGTACAAACCGGTGTGAAATCGGCAGGATGGCTAAATAGAATAATCCATTTTCCAGAATAATCTGTCGGAAAATTAATATTTCCCTGTGTTGTTACTGCTTTAAATTCAGGTGCTTTATCGCCAATGCGTGGCATGGCAATGATTTCGTTTTCCATATATTTATAATTTTAGGATTGTCGCAATTCAATTGTTCGTGTAATCTATACCAAAGTGATTTTTAAATAAGCCAAGGTTATATTAAGCTGATAAGATAGCTGTGTAGGGCATTTTTATTGAACTGTACAGCTATCCTATTTGCATTAGTTTAATGCCTTTTCATATCTTTTTGCTACTTCTGCCCAGTTTACAACATTCCAGAATGCATCTATATAATCTGGCCTTTTGTTCTGATATTTTAAATAGTACGCATGTTCCCAAACATCCATTACAAGCAGCGGTGTTCCCTTTTTTTCGGCCAGATCCATCAATGGATTATCCTGATTGGGTGTTGAACTAATAAAGAGTTTGCCTTTATCGTCGATACTTAGCCATGCCCAGCCACTACCAAACCTGGTTTTTCCGGCATCCGAAAATTGCTTTTTAAACTCATCAAATGAGGTAAACGATTGTGCAATGGCATCTGATAATTTCCCGGTTGGAGAGCCACCTCCTTGAGCTTTCATGCCTTCCCAATAAAAGGTATGGTTGAAATATCCACCACCGTTATTTCTTACTGCCATAGGAAATTTGCTCATATTCTTGAAAATATGCATCATATCCATCGATTCCATTTCGGTACCCTTAATTGCAGCGATGAAATTGTCGTAATACGCTTTATGGTGTTTGCCATAATGGATTTCGAGCGTAAGCTTATCAATAAAAGGTTCCAGCGCATCATTAGCATAAGGCAGCGCTTGGAATTCGAATTTGTTTGTTGAATTCATGTTGTTTAGTTTTTTAGTGTCATTATTTGTTTGATTCCTCGATATATTTTGTGCTTGTGCAATAAATGAATACTGCAACCCAAGAAATAGCACTATAATTGCGGTTAGACCTAATTTTATGTTATTCATTAATTTGTCTTTATAAGGGTGATCCAAAATCTGGTATATTTTTTTTCCTTTTTATTTGCTTTCAGGCTTCATCTCCTTACTTTTCCAATATTGCCCTGCTTCCGTTTCTAATTTTGATAATCGGGGAACTCCTTTAAATGAGCCCAGGCAATTTTTCCCGTTAAAATTTTATCATCATTTGTAACATTAGTTTCCGGAAACTTTTTCCCATGTTCGAACTCAACATTTATTCCTTTTGTGAATTCCTCCAGCTTAACCTCATTCCAATCGATACCAATATTCTCACCGATCTCTTTTGCATCCTTTGTATCTAAATTCTTCATTTCTAGTTATTTTTATTGATTAAAGACCATTAGTATACTTTTGATCGGTTCTTCTTATGCGCTTCGTGGCCAGTTTTAAGGCTGCTGGTTTGTACGTTATGAAAGAACTAAATTAGTCGACAGTTACGAGGTAAGTATTATATAATTCTTTGAAATAGTTACATTATTCACATGTTTTGGGTTCTCGAAAATCTCAATACTCCGATTATTAAAAAGGATATCCTATAGCCACATTTAAAATCAGGTTTTCTTTTCTCCAGGGGGCACTACCAAAGTCGATATCATTGATCACCCATTTGTTATTCTGTTCCAGCCATGGTTTCCGCAAAGGCGTTGCAAGATCGAACCGTAAAATAAAAAACGACACATCTACTCTTACCCCAATTCCTGCACCTATTGCTAAATCTTTGGCGACGCGGGAAAACGAAAATGGCTCTCCCAATGATGAAGGATTTGATTTTAAGAGCCACACATTTCCGGCATCGGCAAATAGGGCTCCTTTAAAAAAGCGATAAATCCCAAATCGATATTCTGAATTGAATTCCAATTTTACATCTCCTCCCAATTGCAATAAGCCTATGCTATCGTTTCGCTGGTTGTAAGTACCCGGACCAACTGAATTGATACCGAATGCGCGGATACTGTTAGGCCCGCCACTGAAAAATTGCCTGGTGTAGGGCAGCACCGATGAGTTTCCGTAAGGCTTGGCAATACCAGCATACACTCTCATTGCCAGCTTGTTTTTATCTCTAAAAGTATAATAACCACGGGCATCAATTCCTAAGCGGGCATATTGCGAATAGACTGATCCAATAATACTTGATGGATTCTCAGCTGATATTTTTTCGCCACTAATTGTTTTGGCCAACGAAAAAGCATTCCCTGCGGACTCGGTGGTTAATTGTAAAAAATATTGAATTTTTTTCAATGGATAAACCTGCTCGTTGAAGGTGAATACATAAGTGGCTCCCAGAATAAACTGTTCTTCGTAGCTTTTTTTAAGAAAAGTGTTTTTATCCAACAATGCACTAAATTCGGCTGTTTGGTTTAATAGTTTTGTATAGCTTATGTTTAACGGGTTTAATTCGTGTTCGGCACTGATTTTTTGCTTCCATTTATAACCATAAGTAAATTTAAATGTTTGCAGATCGAAATACCCGTCTCTTTTTGAAAAGGTATACGATAATGACAAATGAGTTTTGGGTACGTATAAGCTGTTTGATGTAATTTTAAATGGTAAAATAAAACGTGGAATATACAACTCAACCGCAGGATTAATCGAATAAGAATATAGATTTTTGTTAGCCCCGCTTAGCTGTGCCTCAAACGATCCCGCCAAACTTAGGTTTAATAATTCGGCACCTTTAAATGTATTCCGGTTCATTAAACTTGTGTTAAGCCTTGGGCCTGTATAGTTATTTGATTTTGAAACAATTTCTATTTCGGCCCTAAACGTATGCTGAGGCATAGGTGTTAATAAAATGGTAACATCTAAAAACCCTGCCGCAGTTGTATCGCTGTCATAAAAATTCATTCGCACAAATTTGAAATTGCCCATAGTCATCAACCGGTTTAGCGTGATGTTATGATTTTTTCGCGTATATATTTCGTTTTTAATTAGATAAACAGATCGTGAAATAACTCGTGGCCTGATTCTCATTTCTGCTTTTTCGCCAAGGAAATAATTGCCCTGAAACCATATTGTGTCTTTTGGACTTACTGCATCCTCGTTGAGTGAGAAGTCCTGATCGATAAATACTTTGTTTATGCGAAACACAGTTAATGCCTTTTCAGGTATGCTGTCTTTTAAAGTAAGCCTGAGTGTTACATCGTGGTTTTTAGCGGATGTGTCGGCTTTAAACACTAAAAAGTCAGGGTTGAAGTAGAAGTATCCATTATCTTTCAACATGGCATCAATCCGCATCCTTTCGCCTTTCAGTTTTTCAAGATCATAATCGTCACCTGGTTTAATCAGTTGTTTTTCCTTTTCTGTAAGGATTATCTTGCTTAAGCTGTCGTTGGAAATTGAATATGTAATTTCTTTAACCGTATAAGGCACATGTATATAACTGGTGTAAATTACGTTGGAGGTATGTTTTTTATCGATAATTTTATATTGGGTATAACTGTTAAACACGCCGATATTAAACAGTCGGGCATCAATAATAGCCGATGTAACATTGGGTTTAATGCTGCTAATTAAAACAGGGGCCTCACCATTTTTTCTGAGCCATTTTTTAAATCCGCTTTGCGGATTTTCACCAGCGTTCATATACATCCACAACTTGGGGCGCATACCAAGAATTTTCTTGTTTGGTTTGGGGCGTACAGCTTCTTCGGCAATAGTTTCGATTGATTTTTTCTTTCGGTGACTGATTTTATCCGGGGATTCTAATTTAATCTCTGCGCCCGTGTAAAGCTTTTCACCATCGGGCAAATGCTTGGTTCCGGCGCATGATGTTAAAAGCAGGCATATAATGAATGGTATTATATAAGTCAGTCTGGTGTTGAAGGCTTTACCCTTCTTGCCAGTCATACCTATTAAGCGAATAATTGTTACGTATTGATATTCAATAAATTTAAACATAATTAAATGTGTAAAAACAAATTTATTTCGTTTTTTAAGTATTTACCACATAGTCACATAGTTCACATAGAAAAAATAAAAAAGAGGTCAATAGATAATTGTAATCTTTAGAGCCTATGTGTTCTATGTGACTATATGGTTCCATTTTTTATGTGTTAAAGGATTACTTTTCTTTTTCGGGTTTAGTCACTTTTGTTTTTTTGGGAACTATAAAAAAATTCTTCCATTCGGTAAAATCGTGAACGTACGAAAAACCTATTCCAGTTTCGATTAGCTGGCCATCAATAGCCCCTTCATACTGATTGTGCCTGAATCCTTTAAACCGGTATCGACCATCGCTCGTTAATTTGTACTCTATGGTAACATCGCTGGTAATATCGCTTGCCGAATTTTGCTTTGCTTTTGACCCTTCTACGTCCACATTACCACCTACCTGTACGCTTAATCGTTCGTTAAACATTTGCTTTTTGAGCCCAAGTTCCACTTGTGTCCGTCCTTCTGCCTGCCCGGTTGAATAATCGTCGTAGGACTGGATGTCGAAATTCAGCTCTACGCCAGGTACTACTTTTGAACTAAGCTGATTTAATTGCGCCGATAGAAATTTGCCAACTGTAGCTCGCACAACGGTTGATGCACCAATATTTGCTTCCGTTTGAAGAGGGTTTTCCTGAATAAACCGACCCAATACCAATAAAGCAAATACCTGTTTGTTAAGTGCCGAAGGATCTTCGTTCAGTAAGTTCAGTTTTGCGTGTACGGCCCCACCTAAAATCCCTTTATCTTCGGGCGGTAATTGAATTTCGAAACTTATTTCGGGATGTAAAACATCGCCACGAAGTTTCAGCAATATTAAGAAGGGAAATTTTTGTTTATAGGCACTTTTATCAACCAGGCTTAACCCCGTCATCTGATCAGCCACAAGGTCAATAGGCGAAGCACGCACCGAATACGTTGCGTTAATGGATATTTGCGCATCCAATATTTCGCCGTTCCAAATGATAGTACTCCCCGAGTTAATCTCAAATTTCCTTTTTATGATGGATTCAATGGAAACCAGGTAACTGCCTTCATCAAGATTATAGGCTCCGGTAAGGCTCAATTTCCCACTCTTGTCCATGGTTAAACTTAAAGCAGCTTCGCCTTTCACAACCAACGAATCGGTAGTTGACGGATCCATTAACAAGCGCAGGGTAGCATCCTTATCTATTTGGATAACCGACGATAGGTCGAAGCCAGTAAAGCTGGTTTTTGAAGTTTCTTTCTCCCCGGTGTTGTAAAGAATCGAATTCAACTTCAATGAATTTTCAAACTCAACTACATCTTCGCCTTTATCGGTAGTCAGTTTTTCTTCGGGTACCGCAAATGTAAAGTTGGATCCTTTTTTCATTTTAATATTTGCATCTACAACTGGCAGTGCCATGGGGCCGTTTATGGCAATTTTGCTATCCACGATCATCCTGCCAAAAAACGTTGCGTTGTCTTTTGCGGTTGTATTAAATAATAAGAAGTTTTTCGTAGTTACATGCAGGTTAAAAACGAAATCTTTAAACTGTTTCATTTTAACTTCGCCATCAATAACTGCGGAGTTTTTGCTGCCATCTAACAGCGTAAAAGAATTAAAATAAATACCATCGTCCTTGAGTTGGATAGTTTCGTGTTTTATTTCTAACCGGTTATTCAGCACGGCAGGTTTTACAAATACATCATTAAACGTAACTTCGCCAGTAATTTGTGGTTTATCGGTAGCACCCTGCAAAAGTATATTTCCTGTGAGTGTTCCGGCCGCTCCTGATATTTGCCCCATCGAAAATGCTTCAATCGTTTTCATCGAAAGTGATTGAATATCAGTTTTTATGTTGATTGAATTATTGCCGCCAGCAGAGAGGTAATATCCTTTGGCGGTTAGGTTGTTGTCAGTTCCTGATAAATTCGCCACCACATCAAATCTTTCGGTTGTAGGGTTATCTGCTTTTATTGTTAGGTTTCCGACAGGAACATCGCGAACTACCAGATTGCTTATTTTTGCATCGGCAATTATTCCATAAGTGTTGTTCACTCTTTTGAGCAATATATTTCCATCTACATTCCCTTTTACCAGGCTTGTATCTTTTTCAATAATCCTCGAAATGTCGTCGAGCCTAAAATTCTTTATTTCTACATTCAAATCATCATTGAATTTATCGTGAACCGAAGCTATGTTTAACTGACTTAAATTGTTGCTCATAAAAAAGTGATGGATCAAAAAACCATCTTTCCCGAATGCGATATAATTATCGGCAGCTATGTCCCACTTAAAATCCATTAGGTAGAAATCTTTAGGATCGAGCACAAGTTTGTAATTGGTTTTATTGCGGGTAATTTGCGAACGGATTACCAGCTTTTTATCCTGATTATCGGCTATTGACGATACATTGGTGAACAGCGTATTATTCTCGAGTTTCCCATCAATAAGTAAGTTATCTAATTTTATTTGAGCGTTCGAAACATTGCTGCCCGAAATTTTGTAGGTTAATGCTTCCTTATCCGAATTTACATTTACCTCCAGGTTATCGATTGCGGTTGTTCCATAAACTATTTTTTTCATGGTGGCATTTAACTTCAGTTCGTTTTTCTGCTTGTCGAAACTTCCCTGAATTATACCGGGTTCGAACTCTTTGAGTTGTGGCAATAGAACCTGCGAAAGAACGGGATGATTGTGCAACTGAATTTCGAAAGTGAAATCCGATGCAATGCTTTGCTTTTTTGTTTTAGTACTATCCGAAAATTGGAAATAATTACCGATGAAATCGCTGAGCTCCGCCGGAAGGCCAGCAGGTGAAATATTTCCTGAATATTTTATACCAACCAGGGCACTATTGATGCTTAGTTCGCTTTTGTTCGGCTCATTAATTGAAGCAAACAATACGGAACCGAGCGTATATGATTTCTCTCCCTTGAAAATTACCAAGCTCGAAATTCCGGCTGTACCATTCATTTTAGTTGCAGTGCCACCCTTTAAATCGATAGCTGCTGTAAGGCCTATGCGAATATCGTCTTTCGTGAAATTTAGCTTTTGAAGGTCGGCTCCCTGCACATTTAAGCGGAAATTATAGTGTTCGCGGTTTGGACTTATATTTACCAGACCATCAAAATCAAACATTGCGTTTTTGTCATTCAGGTTTACTTTGCCTTCAAATTCCTGCCCGCGGATATTACCATTTATACTAAGGTTGTGGTAAGTATATTTATTCAGATATATGGCTGAAACCTGAGCGTTTATTTTTGCTGTTATTGTGTTTTTATCGAGCCCGTGCCCTGATGTTTGAGCAGTTAGCGTAAGAGGGCCAAGCATCGCCGTATCTTTGAGCAGGCGGCCCAAATCGAAGTTATTTATGCGAATAGTACTCGTAAAATTTTCACTTTTATCAATCGTTGCAAAGATATTGGCAGATCCAAAGCTGCTGCCCAAGCCTATGGTTGATTCAAACGATTTTAAAGTTCCTTTAAAAGCAAGGTTTAACGCTAAGTTTTCAGGAAGTTCGATGCTTACAGGTATGGCAGGCCCGGCCGTCATTACAATATCGCGTCTGGTTGTATGTAATTTCAGATTGGGCAAATTAAAATATGCACTGGCAGCATTGGGCAAACCGACAATACTTAAATCAGTTTCTAAAAGAGTTCCAACCCCGGTTTTGATAACCATATTTTCCCCTTTCAGATTGTTCAACTTTCCATGCACAATGCCCGAAATGGTGGTAATGTTCGTTTTATTTTTGAAGAAGGGTTGCTTTATTAGTTGAGGAACGAAATAAAGAACATCAGAATTTTTAACGCCTACATCTTCGAGTTTCACATTCAGCACAAGAAAGGGGAGGGAGTCTTTTAATGATTTTAACGAACTGTATTGCATGTTCAGATCGGCAGCAATTGATGAATGGGTTGTTTTGGCTTTCAGGTTTTTTAGCGTAATGGAATGCTTATCCATACTGAATTTCGTTTCAAACCTAGTAATGGAGAATTCATTGTGATTGATAGCACTTAATTTTTTTATCGTTATTTGAGTCGCATCTGGGGAGTAAAGTATGTCGTTGGCTTCGAGTTTTATATTACTTAGTTGTAAGTGGCTGGCATCAAAAGCGTTTTTTATTTCGGGCTTGTTGGTAACCATGTAAACAAATGAGTTATCGTTTAGCTCCAGGTTTTTGGCAGTAATTATCCATTTGCTGGTTGAGGTTGGGATGGCTGCAACAATGGTGGTATCGGTATAATAGGTTGTATCCATTGTTTTATACGCTATTCTACTTTTTGCAAGGTATAATTTGTCGACCGAAATAAGCTTATTTTGCAAATCGGTGTTATCCATTTTTAATTTCATATCGCTCACAACCGCATTTAGACTCATTCCGGCAGATTCATCAACATAACGAAACCTGATATTTCCCAAAACTACTTTCATAATGCTGAAAGTCCATGTGGATGCCGGTTTAGGGTCGGTTTTTGTTGTTGTATCGCTAAAAGCCTTTAGCAAAAAGTTGAAATTGAAAAGCGAATCGGTACCCATGCGGTAAAGATTGATCTTTGCATTTTCCAATGCGAACGAGCTTACGGCTATATTACTGGATAATAAGTTGTATAGTGCAATGTTTATTTTTGTCTTTCCAGCAAAAAGTAAGGTGTCTTTTTGAATATCCTCCAAAAATAGGCCTTCAATAACAATTGATTTGGGAAATGAAATGCGGATGTTTTTTATTTCAACCCGCGTATGCGTTTTGTTACTTATTAAAGAGGTTGCATAGTGTACAATTTTGGTTTGAACTGCTGGTATTTGGATGAGTGCAGCAATTACTATAAATAAAAGCACAAAAATTGCTGCCACCCACAGGATAGCTTTTAAAGATTTCTTTAAAATTGTTTTTACTTTATTCAAACTATTGTATTTTTTCCCTTTGGTACAATTCCAAAACAATGGAATCTTTTATAAAGTTTATTTTTGAAATGGACACGAACTGCAAAAACGTAGTGAGTTCGGTAAATTTATTTAAATCTATTGTTATCTCTCTGTTTTTTAAATCCCAATCAATGGGCGTATTATCCAGTTTCTTTTTCATAAAAAAGTGGGCGACCTTCGATGCTATATTGGCAAGCCCATCTACTTCGTAACTGAAAAAGAACATATTGTCTTTCACATCATGTATTATTAAATCCAACGTGTCGAAATACTTAACCTCAATTTTGTTCTCGTCAATATTCCTTAAATCAATGTTAATGTTAAATTGATTGCTTAAAAATTGTTTAACTTCTGATAGAGGTATTTTTAATTGCATAGCTTTTATATTTTTTACATAAGATACAATTTTAACACCAGCCACTTAAAAGGGATTATAGCTACCGAATTGCCAATGGGAAGTTAGGTATAATGCCATTGAGGTTTAAGATAACAAAGATGATAATCACCTGCATAATAAGCATTACAGAATTTATAGAAAGAATTATATAATTCGCACATTTTAAGCTTTAGCAAAACTACGGATTCTCAATCTTAATAAAGCTTTTTGAGATTATAATAGAGAAGGAGGTAATCAAGTTTGCTTCTTATGCTATTCCCATTCTTACATTATTAATTATGCTGTAAGGCCTCCAATAATTCCTTCCAACATTTTCCTGATTTCCTCTCCCAATAATTCTATTTTGAAACAAGCGGGTTTATATGGATATTATTGTAAAGGTCGTACACCTAAATTTTACCAGAACTATTATTCGTATAATTTCATTTTATTCCAGGGCTTTCATAATGAGCGAAAATGAAATTGTTTTATGTTTGTATCGCATTAACTAATAAAGGAATTAATTTCTTTCACTGCTGGTTACTATATTTTTCCTTATGAGTCTTAGAAGAATAATTACGTTGGCGTGTTTTTTACTGATACCTTTCCCCTTGATTCTTCAAGGTCAAAAAATACGTTTATTCAACATAGAACAAGGACTTCCCAATAGCGTAATTCATAAAGTTTCTCAGGATGAACATGGATATATCTGGATTGCCACTGAGAATGGAGTAAGCTACTTTGACGGAATGCGTTTTACAACATTTCACAAAGAGCGGAACCAGCCCGGAACAATATCCAGTGATCTGGTTAAGGTTATATTTACCGACAGTAGGGGAACTTGCTGGATTGGCACCTCAAATGGCTTACAAATATTCGATTACGAGAACAATGTATTTCGGGATTTTCCATTGCAATATCCGTCTTTTTCCGACATCACCTATGTTTCGGCTATTCTCGAAAGTCCTGATAAAGAAAAATTACTGGTTTCTGTTGCTGGATTGGGAATTGTAGTTTACGATATTAAAACCCATAAAATAGATCTGGAAACGACTAATGAATTAATAAAGATCTATGGTACTGGCTATTTAGGGAATATGCTTTTCGATTCAGAGGGTTATTTATGGACTTTTGCTGAGCAAGGGAATTTTTTTAAGTTAAATTTTAAACAAAAATCAATCGGGGAAAAAATTTGGGGTACTGAATTAACTGGGCTTTCCGGAAAAATTGTTGTCTCTGCAATTGTTGAAGATCCTTTTACCAAAAATATACTGATCGGAACTTTTAACCACGGTTTATTTATATATGACCGATCGCTCGGTTACATTCGGAGAGCGAAGGGAAAATCAAGCTCGAAATACCCAATCCGGGCTTTATTGGCAGAAACAAAAAAGGGATCGGGTTCCGATTTAAATATATGGATAGGAACGGAGGGGTCTGGTCTGAAAAAATATAACAGGGAAGAAGAGGATATTATCAAGACCGATTTTCAATATTCTCCTATTGATCTGGATAATTGCAAAGTACACTCTATACTGCAGGATGTTCAAGGCAATATTTGGGTCGGGGTTTTTCAGAAAGGGTTGTTAATTATTCCCAAATCTACTTATGGATTCGAGTACCTAAAAATGTCAGAATCGGAACTGGCTATGAGTGAGAATCAGGCAAGTGTTACTTCCATTACACGGGATCAGACAGGCAGCCTTTGGGTAGGAACTGATGGAGGCGGATTGTTCGAGATTTCTAAAACAGGAATTATTAAACGTTATACTACAGAGAATACTCCTCTTCCCAATAACTCCATTTTGACTTTAGTTTCAGACAAAAGAGGAACCTTATGGATAACTACTTATATGGGGGGCATTACAACATATAAACAGAGTTCCGGTTTTCAAACTTATAGCAAGGAGCTGGAGCTTCAAAAAGTAAGTAGTTCGCTCTATGATAAGGAAAGCGATAAACTTTTTTTTGGAACCCTGGGCCATGGAATAAAAGTCTTATCTATCGCTGAGAATCGTATCGAATCCTTTTCTGGTACCGGTAATCCACTTTGGATTAGCTCTTTATGCATTGATGCGTCTGGCACTCTATGGGTAGGAAGCACGAACGGGGTTTTCTGTTACAGCACTAAAACGGGCGAAGCAAGGAACCTCAAACTGGTTGAGAAAATGAGTGAATCGCGTATTTATTCATTCCTCGAAGGCCGGGACGGTACCATGTGGATTGGTTCTGCTGAAGGCCTGATGCATTATGACAAAGAAAAAGAAACCATTACATTCTACTCAAAAAAAAATGGATTATCCAACAACCTGATTTTTGCTATTCAGCAAGATTTGAATGGTGTATTATGGGTAAGTACGGGAAATGGCTTATCACGCTTCGAGCCTGAAAAACTGGATTTTAAAAATTTCTATGCTTACGATGGGCTTCAGGACAATGAATTTCGAAAGGGAGCTACTTTTAAAGATAAGGACGGAAAAATGTTCTTCGGAGGGATTAATGGGATTACTGCATTTTATCCTCCAAAAGTGGATAGTTGGAAACAAGCCATGCCGAATATTTATTTTTCGCAGCTAACAGTTTTAAATAAGGGTGTTAGTTATGATGAGACCCTGGGTAAAAGTAATATCCTTGACCGGCACATTTCGCAGGCCAGACAGATAACACTCAAGAAAAACCAGAATGTTTTTTCGCTCGAATTCGCTGTGTTGGAATATACAAACCCTAAGAAAGTAGTTTACGGCTATAAGCTGAAAGGGTTTGATACCGATTGGCGTTATACCGGCTACGGTCATCGGTCGGCTACCTATACCAACCTTCCGGATGGGCGGTACACTTTTCTTGTCAAAGCGTTTTTCGAAGGAAATTCAAGTGACGAAGATGTGGTTTACAACCAAATCAACATTCGGATTTTACCTCCCTGGTATAAAACATGGTGGGCGTATCTTTTTTATCTGGCACTTCTTCTGGCTGCGGGTTGGCAGTTTGCAAATATTCTAAACAGGCGAAGGTTGCGGGTACAGGAGCGCATGGAGTCGGAAAAAAAAGAAATGAAACTAAGGATGTTTACCGATATTTCGCATGAAATCCGTACCCCGTTGACCCTGGTTTTAAATCCGCTTAAATCGATGCGGGAAAAGGAGACCGATCCCAAACGTAAAGAAATGTATAATCTGATGTACCGGAACTCCCTTCGGATACTTCGATTGATTAACCAACTGATGGATATGCGAAAGGTTGATAACCACCAGTTGCAAATGCACTTCAACCAAACCGATTTAATATTCTTTATTCAGGATATTATGAAGTCGTTCGAGCAAATTGCCATCATGCGCAATATCGACTTTAGGTTGGTGTCAAACCGCGAATCGCTAGATGTATGGATTGATCAGGGGAATTTCGACAAAGTACTTTTCAATATTCTTTCCAATGCGTTCAAATTTACTCCCGATAACGGGTACATGCTCATCTCCATCGATACATTTGTGAATAATCGTCAGAGTGGTTTAACTGCAAATGCTTCTGAATATGTTGAATTGCGTTTCGAAAACTCTGGTAGTATTATGGATGAGAGTGAACTTGAACGTGTATTCGACCGGTTTTATCAAAGCAACGGCAGCAATAGCGGAGGGTCGGGTATTGGCCTTCATTTAGCAAAAATGATTGTTCATTTGCATCATGGCACTATAAGTTCGAAGAATGTTGATAACGGAGTAGTGTTTATTGTTCGTATTCCTCTTGGGAATTCGCATTTATCGGCCGAAGAAATGCCCGTAAACGCTAAGCATAAGGACCTTTATTCCGTCATCCGTTCAGACGAAAAACTGCCACGCCAGTCCGAATATATTGAAATGCCCGAAAATGTAAGCGAAGAATCCGTTTCTAAAGTCACCAAATCTAAAAAAACGCTTGTTTTTGTTGACGACGATGCAGATCTTGGCAAATACATCCGGTTAGAACTTTCGGATAAATACAATGTCGAAGTTTTTGCGGATGGCAAAGAAGCCTGGAAAGTTATTTCGACCACTATTCCCGATGCGGTTATTACCGATTTGATCATGCCCGAAGTGGATGGCATTTCGCTATGTCAAAAGATCCGGCAAAACCGGGAAACAAATTACCTTCCGGTAATTATCCTTACTTCTGAAACAGATGAAGAAACAGAGCGCCAGTGTATCGAAAACGGAGCAGATAGTTACCTGACCAAACCCATTAGTCTTGAATTGTTGAAAATTACACTTGCCCAAACCATACAAACCCGGGATTTGATTCGGAACAAATACCGATCGAACGTTAAACTCGACCTCAATGAGATTCAAATGAGTTCGCCAGACAATCGGCTTGTCGCAAATGTGATCGAGACAATCCGGAAAAACATTGAAAACCCCGAGTTTAGTGTAGACGACCTGAGCCGCGAAGTTGGACTAAGCAGAGTTCACCTGAATCGGAAGCTAAAAGAGAATATTAATATTTCTCCAAGCAATCTCATAAAATCGATCCGGTTGAAACAAGCTGCCTACCTGCTTATAAAAAATAAAGTGAATGTTTCGGAAGTCGCTTATAAAGTAGGATTTTCATCTCCTTCTTATTTTTCAAGCAACTTCCACGAATATTTCGGAATGGCTCCTTCGGAGTTTGTTGTTAAATATATGGATTCGGACGATAAGGAAATCCTGAATAAATTATTTGAAGGTTAATTCAACGAGTCAACTTATTCTAAACCTATATTGTCATATTGAACGAAGTCGAAATGCGATAATTGCCAGATTTTTTACACAACCTCTATCTATACCTGTCTTCTGGTGCAACTCCCAAAAGTGTTATCCTTATCAAACTTGTCCTCCTCTGTTTCCAATTTTTAATTTTTGAGTATCCAACTTTATTGTCAAATTAAATTTTGCCCTGTCTATAATTCTCCTTCTAGCATTTTAAAATTTTCATCACTCAGGTTTTAATAATGATTCAATTAGTATCGATTATGATACATTTATAGACATAATAATCACATATACAACAATTTAAATTTCTATCAAAATTTCTGGAATTTTGAATTTTCAGGTTCAGAATTTTCTTTTTCCGTGTATCAAAACCGATAGCTTTAGTATCAAGGTTCGAGCATCAATCGAAAATTAAAGACAACTTTTGCCTTATGCAACCGATTACATTTTTTCGATTGGTGAGTACATCTTTTATAAACTTAAATTAATGACTAACTTAAATTAATTACTAATGAAGAAAAAAAAACTACTTCTTAAGGTAGCAACATTGATGTTACCTATGTTATTTTTTTCGCTCTGGAGCTTTTGTCAGGTCTCGACAGTACATGGCTCTGTAACAGACGAAAAAGGGGCTCCATTACCTGGAGTAACCGTTGTGGTAAATGGAACAACGAATGGAACAATTACCGATGAGAATGGTAATTATTCTCTTTCAGTGCCATCAGGGGCAACATCCCTGACATTTAGTTTTGTGGGGATGTTTCCCCAGGAAATTCAAATTGGTGGAAAAGCTCAAATTGATGCTGTTTTGCAACCAGATATTAAAAGCCTGGAAGAAATTGTTGTTATAGGTTATGGTACACAGCGAAAAGAAGCTGTAACAGGTTCGGTTGCTTCAATAAAAGGAGATGATGTGCGTGATGTTCCCTCGGCAAATTTCACCCAGGCATTGCAAGGACGCGTTGCTGGTGTAGATTTTTCGCAAACTTCATCCAAGCCAGGCGCTTCAATGCAAATCCGCATTCGTGGTACGCGTTCGCTGAACGCCAATAACGACCCGTTGGTAGTGCTCGATGGTATACCCTTTGCCGGGTCTATTGGCGATATTAACCCAAGCGACATAAAGAGTGTCGATATCCTGAAGGATGCCTCGGCAACTGCCATTTATGGTTCACGTGGCGCAAATGGTGTAATTTTGATAACAACCAATAAAGGACAAAAAGGACAAAAAGCAAGGGTTTCCTATAACGGCTACTACGGTACGAAAAGTGTTTTTGCCAAATATCCCATGATGGATGGGCCGGAATTTGTTAAATTAAGGGCTGCTGCTAATTTGTTTACAAACGCTCAGGATGAAAAGGATGATGTAAATACCGACTGGCAGGACCTGCTCTATAGAACCGGTACAGTATCAAGCCACGATTTAGGTATTTCTGGTGGTACCGAAAAAGGAGCCTACAGTTTTGGTCTGGGTTACTACCGCGATGAAGCTGTAATTCCAATGCAAGACTATTCCCGTTATTCAATTCGGGGTGCTATTGATCAGGAAGTTGGTAAATATATACGCTTAGGTTTCACTACAAACAACAACTACGCTATCGACAACGGCTCCAACCTTGGTGTGGGCGGTTGTTTAAGTTTTACTCCAATTGCAAATCCTTATAATGATGATGGCACCTGGAAAAGAACTATAAGGACATCTATTGACGAAAGTTGGGTGTATACCAAGGAGACCTTGGAAGCCTTAAACGACAAGTATAAAAATCAAAACAGGGCTTATAGTACCTACAACTCTGTCTATGGCGAAATAAAAATCCCGGGAATTGAGGGTTTGAAATATCGGGTTAACCTTGGCTTGAACTTCCGCCAGACGAATGGAGGTAGTTATACGGGAGAGGGCGTATTCAGTACTACTGCTACTACTGTATCAACTGCTAATATCAATAACTCACAAAACCTCAACTGGGCAGTGGAAAACCTGTTAACATATGACCGTAATTTTGGAAAGCACCAGGTTAACGTGGTAGCCTTATATTCAGCCGAAAAAACCTCATATAACGGTTCAAACATTTCTGCCAAAGATATTCCATCCGATGCCTTCCAGTTCTATAATCTGGGTCGGGCAGCCGGAGAAATAACTATTAATCCTGATTATCAGGGTTATTCCGAAAGAGGTTTACTTTCGTACATGGGACGTGCAATGTATGCGTACGACAACCGCTATATGCTAACACTTACATACCGTACCGATGCATCTTCGGTTTTGGCCGAAGGTCATAAATGGCATTCTTATCCTGCTGTTTCGGCTGGATGGAATATAAAAAACGAATCGTTTATGCAAGACATCAATGTTATAAATTCGTTGAAGTTTAGGGTAGGAGTGGGACAAACCTCTAACCAGTCAATTAACCCATACTCTACCCTAGGATTATTAAGTACAAGGCCATACAACTTCGGAGAAACTAATTATTCCGTGGGGTATTATGTTTCCACTTTGCCCAATCCAAAATTAGGATGGGAATACTCTAAAACCCAAAATTTTGGTTTGGACTTTGCCCTCTTTAAAAATCGCCTGTCAGGTACCGTAGAATATTACATAACAGATACAAAAGATCTTCTATTGAGCGTCAATCTGCCATCCACATCCGGAGTGGGAAGTTATATGGCTAATGTTGGAAAAACACAAAACAAAGGTCTGGAATTTTCGGTCAATGGTGTGATATTGGATAACCTCAACGGTTGGACATGGGAAGCAGGCCTTAACCTCTACACGAACCGAAATAAACTCGTACAACTGGCTTCGGGGCAAAAAAGGGACGAAAGTAACTGGTGGTTTGTTGGACATTCGATTGATGTGATTTTTGATCATGAGAAAGTGGGACTTTGGCAAGATGGAGATCCATATCTGAATATACTTGAACCGGGTGGAAATGTAGGTATGATAAAGGTTAAATATGCCGGTGAATATAATGATGATGGTACGCCAAAAAGACAAATCGGGTCTGATGACCGACAAATTCTGGATTTAGAACCCAATTTTCAGGGAGGTTTTAACACCAGGGTAGCTTATAAGGGAATTGATTTAAGTGTAGTAGGAACTTTCAAAAGCGGCGGTACGCTTATCAGTACCCTCTATTCGGCCAGCGGTTACCTCAATATGTTGAGCGGGCGAAGGAATAATATTGACGTTGACTATTGGACCCCTGAGAATACTGGTGCCAAGTATCCAAAACCCGGAGGTGTTATGAGCAGCGATAATCCAAAGTATGGCAATACCCTGGGGTATTTCGATGCGTCTTATTTGAAGATACGTACCTTGTCTCTAGGCTATAACTTTGAAAGCATCAAAAATTTAAGAAATTACGGAGTGGAGAAATTACGTCTTTATTTCACTGTTCAAAATCCTTTTGTGATGTTCTCGCCTTATCATAAAGAATCTGGCATGGATCCCGAAACTAATTCATATGGCAATGAAAACGCAGCAGTACCTTTGAGCTACAACCTGAGACGACTGTTGACTATAGGCACAAACACCCCTTCAACCCGAAACTATTTGGTTGGTTTTAGTTTAACATTTTAAAAAGAACAATAATGAAAAATACGAATATAAAAACTTTTATAGGAGCAATTTTGCTGTCGGTGATCCTGTGGTCATGCACTGACCTTTTGGATGAAAAGCCGCGCAGTATTTATGAACCTGGTTATTTCAAAACCGAAAAAGGGGTGATGGGTGGATTAACTTCCATGTATGCTCACCTGCGTTACATCTACGGGCAAGCTTATTACTACAATGCATGTCTTACCGGAACAGATGAAGCAACGTATGCCCAAAGTGCAGATGGAAACTTTAAGGATCATGACCTTTCAGGTGTGGGATCACTTACTCCTACTTCAAGCCGCTCCGATGTATTATGGGGAACAGCCTTCTCCAATATCAACACTGCTAGTGGTATTATTGAAAATGCAGAAACGGTAGGAACAATTTCCCCAGCTATGGTAGCCGAAGCCAGATTTTTCAGGGCATTCGATTACACGTTATTGGTGCAGACATTTGGTGGAGTACCCCTGGATTTAGGTTCCGGAGAATTGAAATTCAACACTTCAACCATTAGGACCTCCGTACGTAATACTGTACCTGAAGTATACACCAAAGGTATCTTCCCTGACCTTTTGATTTCGGTAAATGATTTACCTGAAAAGGGACGTGTAATAGGTGGCGCAACTAAGACGTTGGCACGTCTGATTTTGGCTAAAGCTTATCTGACTTATGCATGGTGGCTCGAAAATCCAAACAATATCCCCACCTATCCCGAGACACCTCGGACTGATCCTGACGGACATAATGCCCAATGGTATTACCAGCAGGCATACGATGTCGCAACCGCTGCTATAGATGCCCCCGGTGCATTTGGATTACAACCTACTTATTACGATGTTAACCTGGGGGCTAACGATCGTAATAAAGAAATTCTATTGTATGCCGACCACACCCAGTCAAGTGAATTTTATAACGGAGCGAGCCTTACTTATGGCGGTGGTGGTGCACCGGATAACTTTTCAGTTTGGATGATGACATGGAATTACACCAATATAAGAAGTGCCACAAAAACTGACTGGACTGCTACTGTCAGCTCCGTTCAACGTGAGGCAGAACAGCACTTAGGGCGTCCCTGGACCCGTATGTGCCCTACCATAGGTGCAATTGTTAATACTTTTTCTGATAAAACCAATGATTCCAGGTACGACGGTACTTTTACAACCGTTTATAGAGGTAACTGGCCTAAAGGTGGAACAAGTAATGCCTTTCTTTATAATGCAAACAATTTACAGGTGACACCAGGCAGTGCAATTCTATCTTTTCTCGACAGCGAACCTGCGACAGCGATCGATTACTCCAACTCGGTTTACAAGAGTAATATTGGAGCCGGTGTATTGCCGGGAAGAGCGGATTTTGTTATTTCGCCCAATGGCATCAGCAGAATAGTGCATCCGGGCCTTTGGAAACTCGGGGTCTACCGGACCGACAATGGTACCGGCTTAGGTCAGCCAAATGCGGGAAGTACCCGTCCTTTCAACATTGCTAAATTCTCCGAACTTTACCTTGTTGCTGCCGAAGCAGCAGTTAAAGGTGCAACTACTCAACCAGGCAAAAGTGCCAGAGAGTTAGTTAATGTAATTCGTGCACGTGCAGGGAAATGGCGTTGGGACAATAACGGAAACATTGCCAAAGCTGAAGACCATAGTTCTGATGTGACTGCTGCTACTCCTGCCATTATCGATATTAACTATATCTTGGCTGAACGTTCGCGGGAGTATTATGGGGAAGGTTACCGTTGGTTCGATTTGGTACGTACACAAAAATGGACTGAACTTGCTGGTACTTATCAAATTTGTGGAGCCGCCTATGGAAACCATACGCCTGCAACCATAACACGCACCATTGAACCGAAACATTATTTGCGTCCTATTCCTCAAGGACAGCTCGATGGTATGGAAATGACTACTGAGGAAAAAGCTGCATATCAAAATCCTGGTTATTAAAGAATTATTTGTCTTTAAGTTCGCAAGTATTTAGTTGTATAATATTATTTAGGTTGTTTTAAGTAGATAGATGTTCATCCATTTCATGTTGGATAAAGTAACATCAGCAAAGTAGAATTAAGATGGGGGGACACATCCCCCCATCTATTTTTAAAACCCATATTCGGAAGGTTTTGTATGCCTGTTCACCTTTAAAAATCAATCTTCCTCCATCAGGACGACATGCTACTGCTATGTTTAAATGTTCGGGTTAATAGGGATTTCATGGTTCAAAAAAAAATTTCTAACTTTTAAAACCAAATGAATAATTCGATAAAAAAGATACAGATTACATGTGTATTAGCAATTCTTCTTCCCTCATTTTTATGGGCGATTGGAGGACCTGACTACATCTCGACTTCAGGAGGAAAAGGTCGGTTTGCCCTATCTGCATTCGGGAAATCAGCCACATTGTGCATCAGTTCTAAGGACTTCCCCGGGGTAATCCGCGCATTGAACGATCTTAAAATTGATATAGGCAAGGTAACCAGCAAAGAACCCAATATAGCTATTGACAAAATACCACAGCAGAAGGAAATTGTAATTATTGGCACATTCGGTAAAAGCCCGGTGCTCGATCAACTGGTGAAAAGTAAGAAACTCGACTTAAAAGATATTTTAGGGAAGTGGGAGACTTTCCTTATACAAGTAATTGAAAATCCATTGCCTGGAATTGATAAAGCTCTTGTTATTGTTGGAAGCGACAAGCGGGGTACTATCTATGGTATTTACGATGTTGCGGAAAAAATAGGAATTTCTCCCTGGTATTGGTGGTCGGATGTACCGGTTAATCATAAAGATGTGTTATGGGTTAACCCAGGCAGATATGTACAAAGTCCCAGCGTCAAATACAGGGGTATTTTTATTAATGACGAAGCGCCTGCTTTAACCAATTGGGTTCAGGGAAAGTATGGGTTTGTCAAACCAAGTCTGAACCCGCCAATTTATAATGGTGTTGCCAATTATAATCGCGAGTTTTACTCAAAAATATTCGAATTATTGCTCAGGATGAAGGCCAATTATCTTTGGCCTGCCATGTGGAATAATGCATTTAATGAGGATGATCCTGAAAACCCGCGACTTGCCGATGAATATGGCATTGTAATGGGCACCTCGCATCAGGAGCCAATGCTGCGCGCGCAGCAGGAATGGGATAGGCGTTATTTTAAATCCCTCGGTCACTGGAATTATAACAAACATCAGGATACACTTGAAAATTTCTGGAGAGAAGGTATCCGCCGGAATAAAAACTACGAAAGCATTATCTCTATGGGCCTCCGGGGGGCAAATGATTCTGAAATGGCAGGCGGCATAAAATCCAATATTGCCATGGTTGAAAAGATTGTTAGCAGGCAGCAAAAAATTATTGGGGAAGAAATGAATCCGGATATATCAAAAGTTCCTCAATTGTGGTGCCTATACAAAGAAATCATGGAATATTATAATGAAGGCATGAACGTGCCCGACAATATAACCATTTTGTGGTCAGACGACAATTGGGGCAATATCCGCAGGCTGCCAACCGCAGAAGAACGCAAACGAAGCGGTGGATCCGGAGTTTATTATCACTTCGATTATCACGGAGACCCACGGAGTTATGAGTGGATAAACACCAACCCCATTGCTAAAATATGGGATCAAATGTCGCTTGCGAAACAATATGGAGCTGATAGAATTTGGATTGCCAATGTGGGTCACTTTAAAGGATATGAGCTTCCGATGGAGTATTTTTTGAATCTGGCATGGGACACCGAAACATGGAATAATTCCAACATAAATGAGTATACACGCTTATGGGCTGCACGGGAATTTGGACCGGAATATGCCGAAGAAATTGCCGGTATTCTTTCAAAATATACCAAATTTAATGGCAGGCGTAAACCGGAATCGTTATCCCCCCAAACCTATAGTTTGGTAAACTATAATGAAGCCGAAAACGTTGTGGCAGAATTTAAGGCAATTACAGCCCAAGCCGAAACTATTTATAACAAATTACCTCCCATAAAACGCGATGCTTTTTATCAGGAGGTTTTGTTTCCAACAAAAGCCAGCGCCCTGGTTAACGAATTGTATGTTACTGCCGGCAAAAACAATTTGTATGCTGGCCAAAAGCGGGCAAGTACCAACGATATGGCAGCACAAACCAGAGCCTTATTTCAAACCGATACTGCGTTAATGACGTATTACAACCGTGTATTTGCTGATGGCAAGTGGAACCATATTATGGATCAGACGCACCTGGGTTACACCAGTTGGATGCCTCCCAGAAAGAACAGTTTGGATGCTATTGATCTTAAGGAAATTCAGGTTTCCGACTCCGCCATAATGGGTATCAGTTTAGAGGGAACCCATTCAAGCTGGCCTGGTTTGCCCGAAGAAGCAGCTTTGCCAGAATTCGATATCTTCAACGGACATCAGCATTATATCGAAATTTTCAACCACGGAAAAGCACCTTTTGAATATACTATTTCTACAGATGTTCCCTGGCTTTCATTTAGCGAAAATGAAGGAACAATCGGGAATAAAGACCTGCGCGTTTTGGTGAATCTGGAAGCATCTCAGCTTAAGGATGGCAAAACCGAAGGTTACATTAAAATTGAAGGCACCGGCAAGGTCGTTTCCATAAAAGTTAAAGCTTTTCACCCATCAGGGGTAGAAAGAGAAACATTGAATGGTTTTGTCGAAAGTGGTGGACTTGTGTCTATTGAGGCGGAACATTATTCGAAAAATATCGGTCAGGGCAACCGAAAATGGATTAAAGTGGACGATTATGGACTTACTTTATCTGGTATGAGAGCCACTGCCCCGGTTGATGCATCGGCTGCAATACCCGGGAAAGACGCTCCCTGTCTTGAATACCCGATATACCTGTTCTCGAAAGATTCGGTTCAACTTACCTTAATTACTTCGCCACTCTTAAATTTTATGCCCGGACGGGATATCCAAATAGCTGTTTCGATTGATGACCTGGTCCCGCAATATATTACCAATGTTCCTGATAAATTCAAAGTGCATTGGTCAAATCCCAACTGGGCGCAAACAGTAGTGAACCAGGCAAGGCATTGTCAAACAACCCTTAACATCTCAACCCCTGGGTATCATACGTTAAAAATTTGGATGATCGACCCGGGTGTGGTTGTGCAAAAGATAATAGTAAACACAGGTGGGTTAAAACCAAGTTATTTTGGCCCTCCCGAAAGTTACGGCAGGCTTAAATAGGAAACTGATTGTTATATGATGGAAGATAATAACTAAATCGCCCCAAAATAATTAATTTTAGTTCTAAAAAAGAAACATTGTTGTCCGTTAAAAAGTTGTTAATTCTTACAAAACTTGTAATATAACGGATTAGAAACAGGTCGCCCCGCTGGGGCTTGTTTTTGACGAGTATATATTTTTACTACAAACAAGACGTCGCTACGCAACTAAAAAAAGCAGCGTAGCTGCGAACTGTTTGTAGACAAATGAATACAACAAATGGCTCTAAGCCGCATAGCGGCGACCTGTTTTTTACCGGACAACAGTGAAAAAGAAATAAAAATAAGCATTGAAAGTATGCAAAAAATTTTTGAAGTAAAAGATCCGGACATTGAATTGAGTCCATTTACCGGAATGGCCAAAAAGCATTATATCGAATGCGCTAAATACATTCTCGAAAGAGCCTTTAAGCATGTCGGTTCATTAGAAACACCCTTATCTTTTCCCATAGTTCCCGGCAAAACCTATCCGGAATCAAATGCTCCCCAATGGCGTTATCGCGCAGCCGATTTTGAAGCGCTTGAAAGGACATTCAATATAGCAGGGCCACTAATTCATATTGACCCTGAAATTTCAATAAATAATATAAAATTGCGGGAGTATTATAGCCTGCATATTTATAATGCATTCACACCGGGCCATCCCAACTCATTGCCCCTCCCGGAAGAACTTCCTGATTCAACATACCAGTTTACCTGCGAATTTGGAGGTTTGTTTAAAACCCTGCTTTTGATGCCTGATACTATTTGGGCGACTTATACGCAAAAGCAGAAAGAAGAGATGGTAGATTGTATCTCAAAATGGGGACACCACCGAACAACACAAAATAACTGGCGCATTTTTAATGTGGTTACCCTTTCCTTCCTTAAAAAACATGGGTATGAAATTGATGATGAATTATTAAAAAGCCACCTCTTGTGGATTGCTTCGTATCATTCGGGCAACGGTTGGTACCTGGAACAAACCTATAATTATTATACCATTAGTTTATTTATCGTTTATTTAACTATCTGGAACAGGACGTTTGGAGATGAATTCTACCCCGAAATAGCCGAAACCATTGAAAAGTCGGCTCAGGAATTATATAAAACATATGTTAATTTCTTTGGTAGAGATGGTTATGTAAATATGTGGGCCCGAAGTATCACCTACAGAACCTGGATATCCGGGGGATTCCCGGTTTCTTTTATGTTAAAGGGCGGATCTCCATTGGATCCCGGGATGGCCAGGAGGCTTTGTTCCGGTTCGTTGCTCCAGTTTGTCACCCGCGAGGAGTTTTTCGAAAACGATATCCCTAGCCTTGGTTATTACCGACATACCGAATATATTTTACAAAACTATAGTTGTGCAGGTAGCCCTTTTATAATGTTTATCCCTTTTATTGCTTTGGCTTTGCCCGACGATTCACCTTTTTGGACAGCCAAAGAAAACGAAGGATTTTGGGAAAATCTTGGAAACGAATCAAATGTTGAGGTCTTAAATAATCCGGGCATAGTACTTGCAAACCATGGGAAAACCGGCACTTCCGAAATAATACCCGGGAAGGTTTATTACAACGACCCTAATTACTCCAAACTTGTTTATAATACACATTTTCCTTGGGAAGACCATAATCCGCAGGGTGGAACTGCCATGGAATACAGTTTTCGAAGCCTTGACTCACGTGATGTGCGTGGAGATGATATTAATTTTTACCTCACGGGGCATACTTTGCAAAACAGCGCTTCAAAAAATTCGGAATATACTACTTCCCAAAGCATGCTCTATAATGGTGTAAGGAAGGATGTAATTTACAGGCAGGCTATTATGCGAAAGCCACCAAATAATGGAGTAGGCTACATTATTGACCTGGCAGAAATTATAATTCCGGGAGGTATAATCAGAGTAGATCGATCGCGCATGGCTTTTGAATACGAGCTTACCTTGGGGCACTATGGTTTACCGCACCTTAAAGGGGCAAAGGCAGATGTCAGACAATTTGAAGACGATAACAGGAAAGTGATTACGGCATCCATATCCGGAAGAAGGGTGGCATTGATAACCTATAACGGTTGGGATGAACTTAAAAGCCTAACACATACTGACAGAAATGCGGAAGCGGATGAAAGTACTGTTGTTTATGCCTATAAGAAAAGAATGGATAAAAACCCTCGTATGGAATTGATGATATCGGTTTTACTTCATAAAATGGATGATTCAGAATGGAGCGAAGCAGAATTATCTCCCATCAAAAACATCGAAATTATGGACATTACTCCTACATATTCAGCATTGGGAGCAACTATCATCCTTAATAATAACCAAAAATATGAAGTGGATTTTATGGATATTGATGGTTATAGGTCTTGTTAAAAATTCAATTTGAGTAATATAATAATCTTATTTGTTTGGTGTACTAAAAAATTCCCTTTTCATATTTCGTATTCTGATATTGTTCCATATAGCAGCATAGTGGCTAACTGTTTGTAGAAATAATGTGAATACAGATATTAAGCTCCGTTAGGAGCGACCTGTTTAACGGTGCAATTCGCAAGCGAACATGGATGCCAATTTTTTATTCTCAGAACAAATAAATACTTTTAGTCATGAACATTAAAAATCAGGGAGAGCATCACAGAAAGGCTACGTTTAAGGATGAATATCTGAGACTGTTAGAAAAATTCGATGTGCTGTATGATGAAAGATATTTGTTCAAGTGGTATGATTAACAGGTCGTTCCTACGGAACTCTGTTGTAGGCAATGTCATGTTTTTCTACAAACAGTGCGCTCCTATCGGAGCATGTTTGCCTTAGCACTGATTATCCTATTTAACAAACAGTACGTCCACCGCGATCGCCTTCAAGTAAATGAATTAAAACCGAAGTAAATTCTAAAAAGGAAACCCATTGTTTGGCTATCCTGCATTAAAAACTGGAAGGATTTGGCAGGATACTGAAAGGACAAATTAAAATAAGTTGGGTGTACAGCCCGCAAAACAATTTAAAATATTCTCCAGGGCAATGCGGCTTGCTGGAAGATATATTAAGTTGTCTTTTCAAGTCGAAAAAACTAAATTTAAGCAGTTTATACGGTCAATACATGTAGATATGAAAATTGCAATTTTAAGAAACCTCGCCTTATTTCTCCTCCTCTCGCTAACGGGATCAGCTTATGGAACAATCAGGTTGCCAAAGCTGATTTCGGATGGAATGATATTACAGCGGGAGACAAAAGTAAAGATTTGGGGATGGGGCTCACCCTCCGAAAAAATTACCGTAGAAATTGCCGGTCAGCAGCTAATATGCGAGGCCAATGGAGCTGGGGAGTGGTTTGTGTTACTTTCGCCTCAAAAGGCCGGCGGCCCTTATTCTATGGATATTAAAGGCGAAAATGCCATTAAAATCAACAACATTCTTTTCGGGGATGTTTGGCTTTGTTCGGGTCAGTCGAACATGGAATTGCCGATGTACAGGGTAAAACCGAGATATGAAGAAGCTATTAAGAATTCAGAGAACACGAATATCCGTTACTTTCTTGTTCCCAAGAAATATGACTTTAAATCCGAAAGCAACGATCTTGACTATGGAAACTGGCAGGAAGCCAACCCTGAAAAAGTATTGAACTTTTCGGCGGCAGCTTATTTCTTTGCACTGGAGTTGAATAAAAAATACAATGTAGCGATCGGACTGATCAATTCGAGTCTTGGTGGTTCTCCGGTGGAGGCATGGATGAGCGAAGAGGCTCTGAAAACATTCCCAAATCAATTGAATGAAGCATATAAGTTCAGAGATGACGACCTGATCAAACAGATTGAATTGGCCGACAAAGCAAGATCTAAAGCCTGGTACAATGAATCGTCCGATAAGGATGAAGGTCTGAGGAATGCATACCGCCTGCCGGGTACAGACGATTCCGGGTGGATGGCGATGAATGTTCCGGGTTACTGGGCCAATACTTCGCTGGGAGAAGTAAACGGGGTAGTTTGGTTTCGAAAGAAATTCCGGGTATCGCCCGAAGATACCGGAAAACCTGCATTTCTGAACCTCGGACGTATTGTCGATGCCGATTCAGTATTTATTAACGGAAAATATACAGGCTCGGTATCCTATCAATATCCGCCCCGCTGGTATAATGTTCCGCAAGGTATTCTGGTTGCTGGGGAAAATACAATTGTAGCGCGTGTGGTCAATAATTCGGGAAAAGGCGGATTTGTTCCGGATAAACCTTATGAACTAAAAGTTGCCGGTAAAGTTATTGATCTGAAAGGGGAGTGGAAAATGAAACTCGGTTGTACCATGCCTCCGCTGGCTGGCGAAACATTTATCCGCTGGAAACCAATGGGACTCTACAACGCCATGATTGCTCCTTTAAAAAGCTATACTATAATGGGAGCGATTTGGTATCAGGGAGAATCGAATACCGGAAATCCTACTGCCTATGGACAAATGTTTCCGGCAATGATTCAGGACTGGCGCAAGCATTTCGCCCAAGGTGAATTCCCCTTTTTATTTGTGCAATTAGCAAATTTTATGGAGGCGAAAGATATACCTTCTGAAAGTAATTGGGCAAAAACCCGCGAATCGCAACTGAAAACGCTTACTGTTCCAAAAACCGGAATGGCAGTGATTATCGATATTGGCGAATGGAACGATATTCATCCGCTCAACAAGCAGGATGTTGGAAAACGGCTTGCACTTGCTGCTCAAAAACTGGCATACCATGATAGTAAAGTTGTTTATTCCGGACCACTCTATGAATCGATGAAGGTAAAAGGAAATAAAATAGAGCTTTCATTCACTCAAACCGGGAGCGGATTATTTGCCAAAGACCAAAAAGAGCTGAAACAATTTGCCATTGCCGGAGCTGATAAGAAATTTGTTTGGGCAAAGGCCGAAATAAAGAACAATAAGGTCGTTGTCTGGAGCAATGAAATACGATCTCCTGTTGCGGTTCGTTATGCCTGGGCCGACAATCCCGAAGGTGCAAATCTTTACAACCGGGAAGGATTGCCTGCATCCCCTTTCAGAACGGATTCGTGGTGAAAAAGTAGTAGCCCATAAAAAAGGTAAAAAATGGGCTGAAGATTTGGTCAAAACAACTGATAAAGCATCTAAACTTGAAAGTGCTGTTGACCGCGAAATCGTTGAAGCCGACGGGAAAGATCTTGCTTTTATTACCGTAAAAATAACAGATAAGGACGGGCTCATGGTGCCCCGAACGAATAACCTTATTGAATTTAGCTTAGAAGGCCCTGGCGAAATTGTGGCCACCGATAACGGCGACCCAACTAATATGGTGTCGTTTGCTTCAAAACAACGAGAAGCATTTAATGGACTTTGCCTGGCGATTGTCCGTTCTAAGGCAGGCATTCCCGGGACGATTATTGTAACAGCTAAATCATCCGGTTTGAAAGATATTCGGATGAATATTCAAAGCAAATAGGTGCATTGAATATTAGTTTTGCAAAATACAATTTGAGAGTTGAATTTGATCCTTTGAAGCTTTCATTTTATGCGATAACTCTTAAAAGTATTCTTTAAAAAATTACTTAATGTACAGGGATGAACCGACCGGACATGCTTTATTCTTAGTAATTTTTATCATACAATCAGTAATTTTCTCAATTAGCACTTTGAATTTTGTTAAATTACCAGATTGCTAAAGATTATAAAAGATATTCTTGAGATATATTTGAAATAATTAAAAGTTGCCTCTTGGATTAAAAAATGCCTAATAATTAGAATAATAAATAAAGATTAACTGAGAAACTTTGTTGTTTTAAAATACATATATATTTAATCCGAGATTACGCATTTGAAACATTATGTACTGATTTTTAAATAGTATCTAATGTATAGCAATAGAAAATTTTTAAGGACGAGCTTCTGTAACCTATATTGAAAGGGCTCTTCAGGAGACAAACAAACTTGGATTTTTGTATAACATAATTTGGGTTAATACTATTATTAATGATATATTTAAATTAGTAAAGACTGTCACAAAAAATAACAATATGGGCTTTTTTGACTTTATAAAATCTGGATCTATGAAGCAAGAAGAATTAGACCAGAAGATAATTATAAACCTCTTAAGAGTAATATTCCCTGGTGGGGACGATCAGATTAATACTGAAGTAGAAGAATTACATAAACTATATGAAAAAACTCATCACAGATTTACAATCAAGGAGTTATTGATAGAAGTGTCCATTTCATATTATTTAAATGAAGATAGAAGCTATTTAAAAATCTCATCCGAATTTTATAATCCTATATCTAAGGAATTAGGATTTTCAAGGAGCAGTTTCATAATATTATATGATTATATTCAATATAAATTTAGAGATCTAACTTTTTTGGATAATAAAATATCTGATACAGAAAAGCTCTTTGTGGCTTCAAAAAGTGCTGTTAATGAATTAAGAAAAACATACGATAAGAAATTCTCTGGAGATCAAGGATTAATTGAAGTTATTATATTTTTCTCAATGTTTGTTTTAAATGATTATAGTCAAAAGTATCCTGAAAGATACTCTTTAACATTTAAAAGCTATTTTGAAATAATATATGAACAACATAAAATATATGCAAAATATTTTGGAGATCACAAGATTTATAGTCTTGATTCTTTTTCTAAACTTGTAAATGACAGATTTAACTATTTCGCAAAGGAAGTAGAATATATTTATACAAAATCCAATTACATTCCTGATACTTTTTATCGTCTCTTTTATAATTTCCGAGGAAGTACTAAAGTTACTGATCTTGCAGAAATTACAAAGTTTACTGTTGCATTAAAATATACTATTAATTGGATAACAAACGTTAATTCTATGATTTGAAAAATCCAATTTATCAAAAATTTCAATAGATGGGTTTCGGCATATACGACTATCTATTCGTTTGGAATTATATAGAACAATCATTCTCACAAACCAATAATTCGTTTTTATAGTGTTTGAAAAATAATGGCTAATTTATATTATAAATTCCAATCTACTATTAAGCAGATCGCATGACTCTTATCACTCATCTTGTGAACAAAGATTTTGCCGTTATTGCTGGTGAAGGGTGCACCATGACTGATAATAAATTATTTGATTCCAAATTACGAAAGGTATATTTGAATCATTTATGTTGCGTTGCATTTGCTGGTGATGTTTGGATTACTGAGGATTTAGCACAGCAAGGAATTTATGTTCCAAATACTATTGAAAAATTTCTTGCGGATAAATTGCATTTGGAAGATTGTTTGTCGTTTGGACAAGCACTTACTAATGTATTAATTCAAAATAATCAACAATTGGACACAGAGTTATTTATTTCAATGAGGTTGAGTGATAGAATAGAAAGCGGCTTTATACAAACTAAAGATAAGACATTCTGTCAATTGGCCTCAGAAGATAATTCTTTGATTTTAAGGTTCTCAAAACATACTCAGCTAGCTTCCAAAGTTCTATATGATATTTTTTATGATTTGTGGCATTACAATTCGCATACTGTTAATAATAGAACTCTAGAGTTTAATCCTGAAATCCATACCTCTGCTTTTATAAGCAATGTTATAGATAAATTTTATGAGAGAATCCTTAAAATATCCATATTGTTTGATGGCTTTACCGTGGGTAAAAGTTGGGATATAGTCTTAATCGAAAAAACTCAAATTAAGTTTCTCAAAAAGAAAACTTAGCAATTAGCGAAGCTATATGATTTAAAAAAACTATTTCAATCAACGGTTTACATATTAAGCTTAAGTTAATGGCTATGGATAAATATCAGAATGCCTTACAACGAAGGGCCAAGAGCGCTGGCCTAATTCAAATCAAAGCTGTATTTATAATCAATAATCTTTTTTTCGTCTTTATTTTCTTGCCATGCTTTTTCGTTATGGCTAATTTCAATTATTTCGTTAGTAGTAGTATTTTTAAACCTTTCAGCTATATTTTCTAATATTTGCAGTTCATTTTCAGTAAATAATTCTGAATTAAACGCTCTTTTTGAATTTGGTTTAAATTGTTCTCCTGTTCCCCCATCGGAGAATGCAGAGTAATATATATCTACATCATCTTTATTTGCTAAGTACTCAAATATGCTATTAAAGTTATTAGGTACAGGACCCATTGGAATAGCTCTGTATTGAACTCCGCTAATCGAATAACCTGATTGTTTATGCATAGCAAAATCCGCATAAAATAGGAGCTTATTTAATTTTGTTTTCCAGGGTTGCATTCGCTCTGTAAAGAAAACTACCATTTCTGTAAACTTCTCTAAACTTGGCATTTTATAACCTGTAAAAGTGTCTGGCAAACAAGCGTTAAAAAAATACTTTTCGAGCTGTTTTTCAAACTTTGTATTTTTTTGCTCCTCAAGTACTATCTGAATTTTGTGTAATAGTTTATCTTTTACCTTCGATTCTATGGTATTGCATAAATCCACTAATTTTTTAAATTCATGCGGGTCGTCGGCTAGCTGAATTAGCCGGGCATTGGATTGACTGGGCACTTCACCGCTCTCATATTGACGGTAACTATTGGTGCCAAATCCTAATATTTCAGATATTCGCGATGCTGATGTATTGTATTTTTCACGTATGGCTATAATTTGTTCAGGGAAAGGTATGGAATACTTTTCCCTGTATTGATTTACCAATTGATTATAATTCAATTGAGCAAATGCATCGTCCTCGAATTGCTCTCCTGTCTCACCGCATTTATATGAATGAAACAATACGTTGAATTCGTCCTTACGGAAATTCAGGGTACGCCATTCTTTTTGAATGCTCATTTCTTTACCTGTAAATGGACTTTGCATAATTTTAATTTTTATATGAATAGTTCATAGGGTATTCGGCTACATGAAACGAGATACAAACGGCTCTATTATTTTCTAATCCCATACTAATCTTGATATACACTTCTTTTTGCTTCACTTCCTTGCCAAATATCCACATGGGCAGAATGCCCCTCATCGTTTCTTCCAATGGACCTTCGCTGTAATTCTCCGACGTGAGATTTGTTATTATTTCTTTGCGTTTAGCAGGTGAAATTTCCAAATCGTGCAGTGTCTGCTGATTCTTTCCTCGGTCATCGAGAAACAATATGCCAAAAACTTCCGTTTTCACCTTTAGTTCCTTTAAGAATTTTTCTACTTCCTGCTTCGATGCCATTTATTAAAAAATGATTGTAAATATAGGTCGTATTTTTACATATTACAACTTTAAAGTTGATAAAATGTTAATAAACAGCAATTAAATTTACCTTGAAGTTATGGTTAAATTAAACAAGTGTTAATCCTGTCAACTTGGCCTTCCCATTTTTCAAAAACTCATATGTCATGCGGTCGGCCTGGCAGTCCACAAATTTAATATTTTTAAGTGTCTTACATTTAAAGAAGGTGTTCCTAAGTGTCGAGCTTTTAAATATTACCTTTGAAAAAGAACAATACTCAAACGAACAATCTTCCAGGTCGCTTGTAAAAATCAGGTCGGCAAGATGCGTTGTCCTGAATGACGTTAATTTCCAAATTGCCGATTCAATTAAGTTGTTTTGAAAATTTCCATTTGAAAATTCCGTACCTGAAAAATCAGTATTTGTGAAATTGCAATTTTTAATTTCACTTGCTTCAAATTTAGTGTCGATAAGCGAACAGGCTATGAAACCACTTTTTGAGAAGATTGAAGACTTAAATTGGCTGTTTCTCATATCGGTGCTTGCGAAATCGCAATTATCTATGCTATTTCCTTTTAAAATAAGTCCTGTCAGTTCTGAACCTATAAATTTGCAGTTTTTCATATTGGCACCACCAAATTTTTCTTTCAAGTTTTTCAGTCCCGAAAAGTCTGCGTCAACCCAGTTACCTGAAGACATATTCCAACTTAAGCCTGAATTTTTATCAGGCTTTGTGTTTGAAGGTTCTATTGTTTGCCGGTCAGGTTTCCTGTAAGTTGTTGTTGTAAGTTCCTCGGAATGAAAACTGTCAGAGAAATAGTTAAGGTCAACGCTAAAAATTTCTGCCAGTCGGTTTAGGGTGGTAATGTCGGGCATAGACTCTCCACGTTCCCATTTACCTATTGCTTGTGGGCTAATTGATACTTGCTGTGCTAGTTCGGCTTGCGAAAGATGTATGTTTTTTCTTGCTGCGGCAATCTTATTGCCTATTGATTTTGAGTTTACCATTGTTACAATTTTATATTTCAGTTCAAAATTAAAATTTCAAACCTGGGTTTATCTCAATTGCTAAAGCATTAATTGAATTTGCAATAGTCTTAAAGTCTTTGGAAAGTATGCTTTCGTGGTTGCTTGGTACTTTTGCAGATACTTTTAGATTTCGGTTTTTTATAAGAACCGGTTCAATACTTTCTCGCATTGCAGTAAATTCTTGCTCTTCGCCACCGCGACTTGCCCCGGTAGCTAACACATACCTAACCGGAATTTGCATATCCAATAAAACAGGTTCCAAATTGGCTGATATTTCATTGATTTCAATGTTAATTTCAGCGTGTTGTTTTGCACTCATTCTTGCGGCTAATCCAAAAAATGAGAAAATTGGTATAAACCACTTAAGTTTGTTGAATAATTTATAAATTCTTTGTTTAGCGTCTTCGCCTGTTAAACCATAGGGAACAGCGCTATCAATAGCCAATATCCCTGATGCTATATCAGGGTTATTGCGAACCCAATTTACAGCAAGGATAGTACCATACGACCAACCAACCAAAATTGGCTTTTCAATTTGCCTGTCTCTAATTATGGCACTCAAATCCCGAAGACAAGCATCGAAAGAGTAATCTTTTGACTTCCTGGATTTTCCGCGGGCACGTTCATCGTATAAGATGTGTCTATAATCAGACCCTAATTCTTTTACTACCTTTTTCCAATGTCCATGATCAGCATAGGACCCGTTGAGGTAAATAATTGTTTGTTTAGTCCCGCCCGAATCTGTAATGAATAATTCCGTGTCGTCAACAGGAATAAAGCCAGTCCACCCGCCGATTGATTTGTCATTTAATTTTGAATTCTGCATCATACTTTTTGTTTTAGTGATGCTGCAAAGTTATTATGAACCAAAAGCTTATTGCATATAATATCGCCTACTTACAGTTGTAAATTCGATACATTCAGTTGTTTTACGACTACTAACAGTTGTTCTGTGGTTTATTTTTTGGTCAACCTATTTGTTTTTTCAAAATCAATCTGAAAAATTAAAGGATTTGAAAAATGGAAGGTGGGGTCAATATGATCCGGATTATCCACTAATGGTGACTGCCCTATTTATAGCACCAAGATTTGGACCAACATCTATTAGTACTATTTCTGCATTGAATCTTTGAGAGGTTTTATCTATAATTGTTTTAAAGGTAATTCTAAATGAATATATTTCACCACTTAAACATTTATGCTAAGCATCGCTTAATGTATCTTCAAAAGTAGACAATGCAAGGTTTCCTAATATTAGCCCTAAATTGTCATTAATTTCCTAAATATGCACAGGTATTGCTTGGTCTCCGTTTACAATTAGGGTAATTGCATCCAAAATAGTAACAGGTAAACTCTTATCATAAACTGATTCTAACCTTTCATCAGTTAGGAACATTGAAGTTAAATTCGATTAGGGGTTTAAATCAATCGCGATTGTTTTTATGCCTAATTCCGACAACATCCAAGCAACGTGATACACAGTTGTGGTCTTACCTACACCTCCTTGTTCGGCTGAGGTTGCACCTCAGTCGAATATATCAAGACAGGTTGAACCTGTAAACATAAATCTGACGAAGGCGCAGCCTTCGCCAAACAGTGAAATATCCAGTATATTTAGCCAATCCTATTTTAAGCTCAAACGCTTAGTGAAATTTTAAATAAAACGTCTCGTACAACGATCACCAAATATAGGACTGAACTTGTCGGAGCAAATGTTTTATATCCCAAAAAAGAAGGTTCGAAGGTATTTTATCTCAACCAGGAGCTAATATGAATTCTGCAAAATAGCTAGATGGGGGGAGACAGAGTTAGCCCAATTAATTGTTGAAAATCAACTTAAGTTATATGTCAACTAAATGGTCTGGTTCTTTTTGATGTAATTGTAGAATCTGGAAAGACTTCTTAACATGGTAATACCATCTTGATAATTTAGCTGATAAGTAGATTCATTAACTGAAAAAGTGAATCCCCACTTATTAGTCTCAGCGCTATCTATATCGTAAACCATTCCAAACTCAAATTGTTTTCCTATCGAAATTCTGTACATCGTAAACTTATTCTGCACTTGAGCTGTAGCCCCAATTATTCCATTTAAAAAGACTGTAATATCTTCAAGATCGTTACTGTCTAGAAACACAAATCCTTTGTTTCTTATATTTCTATATGTTGCACCTGATGAAACGCCCCATAATTTACCAATTCCACTAAATGCAATTGAACTTGATGTTAGCTCTGTTTCAAGTGTATTTATGTTAACCTCTACTCCCAAAATGGCTTCATTGGTGTCTAAATTTTTTAATTCAATTAGTTTAAAACTTATTTCGCCACTTTTTGATCCCAAAAATGAATGAAAGCTTTTTGTGTCTTTATCTAAGATTGAGTACTGAATTTTAACTACATTTTTTTCATCATTTTTTTCTTCTATATTTTGCCCATATATGGTTATTATAAAAATTGACTAGACATTATATAGATTAAATTTTTAATAAGTTCTTTTACATATATTTGTAACCCATAGAAACAATAGCTATGGGGTTAAAAGCAGACAAAGCAAGGAAGAATCCTGTTCAATT
>Ga0316608_1000157_pt1 | contig 36885 bp, 57 predicted proteins | sample MIS2016152B_MG_FD_207673 | JGI IMG/M metagenome (GOLD analysis project Ga0316608, IMG submission 207673) | Microbial mat bacterial communities from Middle Island sinkhole, Lake Huron, Michigan, United States - MIS.2016.152B | ecosystem: Environmental > Aquatic > Freshwater > Lake > Sediment... | reverse complement strand
AATTTGGTCGATAATTAGAAATAATAACCTACGAGTAAGCTATAAAGTGATTGCCATCTTTAAGACGCTTTTCAATTTCAAGAATCGCATTTAAAGCTTCTGGCTTGAAGTGCTGTTTTTTAACCAATTTTTCTGTAATAGTCTTACAGTGCTTTAATTTTGGTTAAATCCTTTTGTTCTCTACATTCTATTTTTTAGCAACTCATAAAAGTTCTCTCTTTTGGATATAGCTAAAAATAATATGGTGACAATTTGATCGTTAACCAAATAAGCAATTCTGTATTGCACACCGTTACAGCCGAAATGATAAGACCTAACACCGGACAGATTGCCGGTTAACGGACTGCCGGATTGAGGATTGTTAACAATTTCCGGGATGCAAACATCGTGGATTTTATCAACAACCTGCTTGTCCAGCCGTTTGATATCTTTTTTGACTTGCGGATGATATTCTTTAGCGTACGCCAAAAACTTCCTCGTGTGTCAGGGTTTTTACTCTGCCACTTTCAATCTGTTTTTTGCGTTTAAGTATCTCTTTATCGTCCCTGGTTTCTAAAAGATACAATAACTTAGCTTTTGCCTTATCATTAAGATTAGCAATCATTTCAGCTAGTGTTTCAATCTCTATTTCGGCTGTGATCTTCATTTTCTCTATTCCTTATCTATAGTGATCTTGAGTTTAATCTTTACTTTGTAAATCTTTTGTTTGCTGCTTTTTGCCGTAAACAAACATACCTACTAATGCTAACACTGTTGTTGAACCGAATAGTCCGCCCACTACTGGTTGACCATTTAAAGCAAGGTACGAGGCAGAGGTTATAAAAGTTAATGCCAAGACAAAGCCCATTATTTGACCGCGTGTACTTTCTTTGAGCTGAGTAGTAATTGATAACCTTTCTAACTCTATACGGTGTTTTTCTTGTTCTTCATACCGCTCAAACAACACTCTTGCCGCCTCTGGATGAAGCTTTTGATAATGCTCAATCATCTGTGGCGGTGGAAATGGTCCCGAATAAGAGTATGAAACTTGACTGATTCGGGCAATGGCAATTCCAAGTTTATCTTTGGGAATTAAATCAATAAAGGGCTTTAATTCATCTGGAACAACTGGCTGTATTTCTTGATTGTGTTTACTCACTCTTAAGCTTCTTTAGTAAATTGCCGAAACTTTGACCAATTACACCCCATGAAGAATTAAACGCCTTACGATTTGCCTCTTGTGGCGTTTTTGAAGTGTTAAATTTGTAGTAGTTTCCCCAAATATTAAAACAACTCCCAATACCTGTTGTGATACTGCTTTTGGAAGCAAGAAAATTTGTTTGATATTTTGGTTTACTATAATCTGTCATATTCCTATTCCTTATCTATAGTGATCTTGAGTTTGCTTGCGGGATTTACCCGTGAACATAGAAAGCATTGGTATTAGCGCGGTTACTAATGTAACAAAACCGCCAATTTGTTTGTCGAGATATAATAGAAATATACCACCGGACATACTGCCTAACACCATGATGAAGCCTAGAATTAAACCAAGGGTATCGTTACGGGTTGCAGTATTTACAATCTTGGTTTCAACAAAACGCCTTTGATCACTTTGTTTGTAGAAATCATCAAATATTTGCTTAGCAGTACCGGGTACAATTGATTCATAATGTTGTATTATATTGGGTGGTGGTAATGGTCCAGAATAGTGCAGACTGGTAACAACTTGTTGTTTATTTGATTTGTGCTTTGTAGGCTTCAATTGTTCTCCTTAAGTCTTGCCCGATTGTTTCTAAGTCTGCCTTGTATGCTTCAACATCGCTATGCTGTTTAATTGGGTTGGCTATTCTGCCCCAGTTAAAAAGCCTGCGCATACCGCCTAAGAATGACGGCATTTCAATGTATTTAAATGATGATGACTGTTTCATATTCCTAATCCTTACCTATAGTGACTTTAAGTTTGCTTCCACAGTTGGGGCAGTGTAAGCCGGTATCCGGGAGAGGCTCTAAGAACATACTGCCGGTGCCGGTTAGGAGCCAGTGAAGATTGATGTTGAAAAACTCTACAATTTTGTTTAGTACATCTTTATTGGGCAAAGTGTCATTTAGTTCATATCTTGATACGGCAGACATAGCAATATTTATCTTATCCCCAAACTCTTTTTGAGTAAGATTAATACTTTCTCTAATATTTTTTAGCCTTAAACCGATCATAATTTTAAAAAACTATACAAATTTGTAAAATATTGCTTGACAACTATACAAACTTGTATTATCTTACCCTTGTTAATTGAGTTTCACACTTGATTATAAGTTTAGGGCGGCACGGTCGCCAAACTAGTCCGCCCTGAACTTTCCCGTTCATTGACATATCGCTTCTGACTAACCGGTTTGTTTCAATCCTTGTTTTACTGGATTGGAAATAGTCCGCTAAAGAAAAGCAATAGTCAGGTCAAGCCGCGTACAGACTCTTCCTATTTATAATATAAAACAAGGGAGAGTTAAAAACAATTAAATTAATTATTAAATAAGGAAAATAACATGCTTGTGTTAAACAAAAAGACGGTTGTGTTTGACCCTGATCAGTGGTATTCCTATAGAGATATTGCCCAAAAACTTAATATTGATATCAAATCTCTTGAATACATGGTTAAGCACAGCCCAGATGAATTGACCGCGGTTAAATTCGGTCCACGAAACACCCGTTTTAACGGGGCAGAACTAAACAATTTTATCAACAACCCGGCTAATCACCGGTATAATCGTAAGGTTAAGAAAATTAAGGATGAGGCGGTGTAGGATGGATGAAGTTTCTATTCGGGGATATTTAATACCTGCAAAAAACATACTTGCCGAATTAAAAATCGGTGATCGTCACTATTACTATGTTAAAGATGGTATCTTCAACAATGGATCAAAATGCGTTGCCAGAATGGAAAAAAATCGCAAGGACAAAGATTGCGCCGTACTGACAACTATTGAAGAAAGCATCACTAATACTAAAAGTGTTTTTGCTAAAAAAAGAACCATCCTTGAAAATTTCATCAACTCACCGGAAAACAAAGCAATTGGGAGTGCCGAGTTTTTTACACCAAATACAAATAGTGTATGCTACTGGAAACCCATCAATGATATAGTGGATAGGCTTTGGCATATTTGCAAAAAATACGCTGTGAAAATATCAAGAAACGAACTTGGCAAATATAAAGCTGCCAATCTTTGCGATCTATGCGAGTTGATGTTGGGCGGAAAGCTTAAAAATCGGCAATACATCCTTGAGCATTTAAAATCCTAAATTACGAGGTTCAAATTATGAACGAATTAACAACAATTAAATTTCACGGTGCCGATCTGGTCACTGTTAATAAGGATGGCAAAATCCTTGTGGCAATGAAACCGATTGCAGAACATTTGGGGCTTGACTGGAATGGTCAGCTCCAAAGAATTAAACGAAATCCGACACTAAAAAGGTCGATGTGCATAATACACATTGATACCACAGATTGTGGAGACAGGGAAGCCACGGCACTACCGCTTGAGTTTTTGAACGGTTGGTTGATGGGCGTTTCGGTCAATCAAGTCAAGCCGGAAATCAAAGACCGGTTAATGGAATATCAAGACGAATGTTACCAGGCCCTCCACGACTACTTTTTTAAAGGCGTTGCCATCAATGACCGCCGGATCGCGGAACTGGAGACGGTTAATCATGGCTTGACTGATAGAGTTCAGACCTTAAAAAACGAATTGGATAAAACGGTCGATAACTTTGATCGGCTCTATTACAATGCTCTGGACGGCAAAAAAGAGTTGCACGATAAAGTTGTTACCCTGGAACAGCAAGTAGGAGAACTCCAGTATGAAAACGGAAGGCTGGAACTCAAAATTATTGAGCAGAACGAAATTCCTGAATGGCTTTTAAAGGAGCATGTAAGGAAAAGGGCTCAAACTCTTGCACAAAGTGCCAAGGTTGAAGTAAAAACTGTTCATATTAGGATTTACGAATACCTAAAAAATCACCACAATTTTAATGTAATGGAAGAATCTGAATATTATGCCAGCAAACTTGATGCTATTGAAGCAAAAGGATTATTGCCGGTTGTTAAAAAATTCTTGGATAGGCAGGGGGCTTGATATGAGTGTTGAAGAAGCTTTAAAAACGCTAACAAATGCCGGCTGGAATGTTGAGCTAAGTAAACCGCAACCAAAGGTTATACGCTACAACATCAAAGAAGTTGCTGAAAAAATGGGATATAGAAGCATTCAGACGGTTTACTCTCTGATCAATCCGATACACGGAAAAGCACCAAGAATGAAATGCGAGCGAGTGGGTGGAACGGTTTATATTCACCAGTCACACATTGACGAGTATTTGAACCGTAAGGGCAAGATCAGTAAAACAAAATCTGATTATGAAGCCGAGGCGGAAACTAAAATTATTTGCGGAGAAGTGAGATGAAAAGTAACGATTTAAAAGTAACGACAATAGATATCGCTTTGAACACAGGGGTGGCGATGGATTTTTTGTATAATCGGTTTGGTTTGGGAAGAAGAGATACTATTAGCGTAAGCGATTTACTAGTGAGGACAAAGCGAGCAGAATCACTTTCAGCTCCCTCTCTAAAACATAGATTCAAACCAATAATCGACTACTGCAAAACGGCGATACAACCCAAACCGGAAATAAAGGAAGTTGCAGCTAAACCTGAAACAATATCAAACAATACGCCAAAGAACGAACATCTATATACAGCTAAACAGCTTGCCGATATATACAAATGTCCGATTGGCATGTCGTATAAAGCATTCTCTTTCGCAAAAGATGGGGAATTGATTACAAAAATATCTGATGGAAATGGGCTAATAACCAAAACTTCTTCTATTCCTGCTTTCATGACCTGCTTAAAAAGAGTTTTAGAAAGCGACAAAGGGGGTGGTAATTACACCACTAAGGCTAAAGAAATACTAAACGCCTATAAAAAATACAATTTGGAGCCCGTAATTAAACCTATTAAAGAGTTGCCTGAAAATGAAAGCAAACCGGATTTAGAAACCATATCAAGCAATATGCACGATTTGATCAACGAAATAAAAGGCTTGAAAAGATTTATATACAGCGGGATTGAGCTAAATCAAGAACTCGTTGAACTCCAAAGAAAACGAAATGAAATAGCAGAAAAACACAACGAAATAGCAGAAAAACACAACGAAATAGCCCTAAAACAACTGGAGGTATGGACTAAATGAAAAACATAATCCTCACAATCCTAACATTAACAGCCCTATCATTTGGGGCTTTTTTTATGTCCTGCAAATTCGCTGACCGGATAGAAGAAAAACAGCAAAAACGAGAGCTCGTGACAATATCAAACAAACAAATCAGAGTTGATAAAATCATGACTGAATACTACGGTAAACCGGTGAACTTTGAAGCTTTAAACCGAATGACACCGGAGCAGTTGGACACAATAATTAAACAGGCGGGGTTTTAAGATGACTGATTTAGAAAAAGGGGCAAAACTCAAAGCCGAGCTGTTGGATAAGTATAAAAAAAGAATGATCCAAAACGAACCTAAAGACCGAAAAGCTTTTATTTGTGGATCTTTAGAGAATTGTAAACAACCAACTTTTACTAAAAACGAAAATTCCCTGCCAATTATCAGATGACAGGGAATTAACAGGAAACGAACCATGAAACTGTAATATAACGAAAGGACTTGATAATGTCAACTAAGATTATCGGCTTGCAGATTGAAAATTTGCGCAAAATCAGAACTGCTGAAATGCAGTTTGCAGAAAACGGACTAATCCAGTTCAAAGGCGAAAACGGACAGGGAAAAACCACGGTGCTTGATGCTCTAATGATCTTGTTTCAGGGCGATAGGGCACGCAATGATGACATGGTTACTCATGGAGAAAAGAAAGCAAAAATAACCGTTGATCTAGGTGCTTATATTGTAGAGAAAGTGTTCACCAATGACGGCACTCCAAAACTTAGCATCATCGAAAAAGCAACCAATCAGCCGGTTAAAAATCCGCAAAAGTTTTTGACTGATATGGTTAATCAGATCTCTTTTAATCCTTTCGACTTCCTGAATAAATCACCTCTTGAAAAAAATCGTTTTTTGATGAAGCTTTTGAAGATAGATTTTACCGAGATCAACAAACAACTTGAACTTACAGAAAAAGAGCGTACGGTTGTTGGGCGTGAAGTTGATCGTTTTGGCGTGATTGATCCGGTTAATCCCGCTGAAAAGGTGAGTCTAAAAGAACTCTATGACGAAAAGAAAGTGGTTGAAGATGAAAATCGGCAGATTAGAACAGATTATCAGAACAAATTTGCCGCCGAAAGTCAAAAGGTATCTGTTTATCAAAACGAACTTGGACAATACAACCGGACTAAAAAAGACCTGACTGACCAGGTGACTAAAATTGAATCTCAAAAAGATCGTAATCTTGCAGAAATTAAGAGATTGCAGGCGGAAAATAATCAATTAACTCTGCAGCTGATCGAGGTTGAAGAGAAGCGAGACGCTTTAATAGTTCCGGTTGAACCAATCATCTGCGAAATACCCGAACCGGTTTACAAATCAACGGCTACTATTGACAGCCAAATCGAAAACGCTGAATCTATCAATATCAAAGCTCACGAATACGCCGAATACTTAAAAAAACGAGAACAAAAACAAAAACTAAAAGATCAGTATGATGCTTTGACCGGTGATATTGAAGACCTTAGACAGCAGAAATTAAAAATCCTTGCCGAAACACCAACCGGAATTAACGGCTTGGTTATTACCGAGGAAGCAGTTCTTCACAACGGAATCACTTCCGAAAACTGGAGCGATGCACAGGGCATTGATGTTGCTGCTCAATTATGTATAGCGCAGAATCCAGAGCTTAGAGCGGTCTTTATTGACAAGGGTGAGAGTTTTGATAAAAAGAGGCTGGCAGCATTGCAGGAATGGGCTGAAAAGAATGACTTACAAGCCTTTGTGACGATTGTGGACGAAACCCCAGAATCGTTAGAGGACGGCGTATTTTACATTGAAGAAGGAACTATAATTACTAAATAGGAGAAATTACCATGGCAAACGAAGTAGCAACAAAACAGACTTTTTCTAACTTCTTAACTTCTCCGGTGGTTAAGCAGAAAATAAATGAAGTGATTGGCGGTGCAGGCGGTCAGCGGTTTATGACACAAATTCTTTCCGCTGTTACAAATAATCCAGCCTTGCAGGAATGCGAACAGATGACAATCTTCAATTGTGCGCTTTTGGGTGAGGGTTTAAAGCTCTCCCCTTCTCCGCAACTTGGACAATACTACATGGTTCCGTTTAAGGACAAAAAAAACAACCGGACGGTAGCGACATTTCAACTCGGTTACAAAGGCTATATTCAACTGGCTATCAGATCTGGGCAATATAAAAAGCTGAATGTTCTGGCAATCAAACAGGGTGAACTGATTAATTTTGATCCACTTAACGAAGTGATTGAGGTTGATCTTATTCAAGATGAAGTAGTCAGAGAAAACACGGCAACCGTTGGTTATTACGCAATGTTTGAATATACCAACGGATTTAGAAAAGCAATGTACTGGTCAATCGCCAAAATGATGGCTCACGCAAATACTTATTCGGCTGCCTTCTCTTCTGAAAATTATCAAAAGTTAAAAGATGGTAAAATTCCGCCGTCTGATATGTGGAAATACAGTTCTTTCTGGTACAAAGATTTTGACGGTATGGCATATAAAACGATGTTGCGCCAGTTAATCAGCAAATGGGGGATCATGTCAATTGATATGCAGACCGCCTATGAAAGCGACATGGAAATTAAAGACGAAAAAGGGAAAAATCTTTATCCGGATAATGACGGTGACAATTTTGGCATGATCGAGCCGCAAGAAGTTCAAGCAGATGCTAAAAACAAACTGGATGCCTTGAAAAATCAGAATAAAAAAGAACCCGAAACCGCCACGGTAGTTGAGCCGGAACCAAAGGTAAATAAAGAAACTGGCGAGATGAAAATGAGTAATAAAGATAAATTGACTGTTATGTTAGAACCTCACGCTGTTAATATCAATTACTTTGTACAGGAAAATGGGCTTGACGGAAATGACGACGATTCTTTAAAATTGATTGTTGAAAATGACAAACTGTTTAGAAGTTATCTGAAAAAATGTATCTAAACAAATCTGTGTGAACAAATCTGTGTGTAAACAAGGGGTTGCAACCCCTTGTTCAGTGATGGGATATTCCGGCGATCCACCGGATTGCCCCTACGAAAGGAAAAACGAACCATGAAAGATTTATCAACTATGCTAGACGGTATTTATACCGATATTTCGGACGAGGAATATTTTGGAGATAAAAGCCGGGTTAACTGCTCAACTCTGAAAAAGGTTATTCAATCCGGTTCTACTTCTTACTTGAAACAAATCGTTAAACCAACGGAAGCAATGAGAATCGGAACTGCTTTTCATACTTTAGTTTTAGAACCAGCAAAATGGGATGAAAGGTTTATTGTTGTTGAAGATTATGATGGTAGAACAGCAGCCGGCAAAAAATATAAAGAAAGCCTTGGGGATGTAGTCTTCATTGATGAAAAAGGTCGAGATTCTGACGACAATAAAAGAATCGCAATGAAAGAACCAGTAAGAGCGGAATTAGAAAACCTTAAAACCGGCTTACTGGTTGGAGCGGACGGCAAACCCACACTGGCAGCCGATCTGCTAAATCAAAAGGGCGATGTTGAGGCGGTTGTTTTGTTTACCTATCTGGGCGTTCCGTGCAAAATTAAGATTGATAAATTGCTGGAAGATTATCACTGCTTGGATGTTAAGACCTGTTTGAGTTGTAAATTGGAAGATTTTCAGAGAGCGACTTTTGATAGAGGTTATTTTATTCAATCAGCGTTTTACAAACTGGCTTTTAAGTGTTTAACTTCTGATTTACCGGAAAAGGCTAATGTCAAATTTACATTCCTTGCGGTGGAGAAGACGGATAATATCTGGTTAAACCAGTGTTACAATACCAATATTTGGGACGCTAAAGCACAGGCTTTGATTGATTACTATCTGCCGATCACTTATGAAGCTATGCAGACTAAAGCCTATTCGACTTATGCCGGACACAATCAGCAGGAAATTATCAGCCTTCCTTTAAGCGGCTGGATTGAAAAAAGTATTAACTCAATGCTTGGGTGTTAAACCAAAAGGTAACAACCAACGCAAAATTAAACAAAAGGGCAATTATGCAAAATTTACTTGCAATCAGGTTTAGGCAGTTGCCAATCCGTCTAAATATCACAAGTAAAGTATTGGCTGAAAAACTTTCTATTACTCCGCAAATGCTTATCAGATACCAAAAGGGGGAAGCCGTCCCCAGTGCTGAAATCTTGATTAAAATTAAATCATTGTTTAACTTTGATATGAACTGGTTTTTAAATGAGAAAATCAAAGACGAGGTCGTAAAGACTAGAATCATTTTGAAAGCTCCGATCTGCTGCTATTGTGGGGCATAACCAACTAAAGGCGGAACTTAAAACACTCCGCCTTTTTTATTTAACCGCAGAGGCGATCATGGCGAATCAATTTTATAAAATGGATATCAGCAAGTGGCATGATAGAACATCGACAGAAAGAATTATGCTACACCTTCTTGATAATTGTTCTTTTAGCCTTTCAAACGATTGGTTATCTAAAACGACAGGCTTTACCGTAAAAAATATAAAAAAGGTTTTAAAACAACTGCAAGATGATTGCATTATTGAAATTATTTATGACGGTAATCCTCACAATCAAAAAACTAAAAGAACGATAAAGATAATAAACCACTTCAAAGACACCAACTGTCCCCCACAGTAGTCACGGTGTCCCCCACAGTAGTCACGGTGTCCCCCACAGTAGTCACGGTGTCCCCCACAGTAGTCACTTTCTATTAATACTAGATTAATTATTATATTAATTACTAGATTAATTTAATAGAGTCAGTCAGTCAGTCCTTTGATTGATTAATTATTCCACGCGGGACAGATGCGCATGAGGACTTGACGACCGACTTTTTTTAAAAAAACAGGAGAATTTTAAATGTTAACTCCAGAGCAACGCAAGAATTTTGAGGTGTCGTATCCTGATTGTGATATTGACAAAGCTATTAGTCACATGGAAAGTAAATACGGTGACAAAATCACAAGTCCAGTAAATTTATTACATACCTGCATTAAATCAGACAGACAGAAATTTGCCAGACAAGAACTGCAAGAGCACACAGGATCAGACAGCAAGCCGAAAAACGCTAAAGAGCTGGAGAATGCAGAAGCTTACAGAAAATCAGCTATTGAGAAATTTAAGGCAGAACACAACATTTTAACCAATGGCTACCATAAGCCACGCTACAACTACGGAATCGAAGCAACCGGCACTATTGAAGAAAAGAGCTGCATCGAGCGAGCTTTAAGAACTGCATTTAATCCAGAGACTGAACAAACTTACGAAGAATGGATGCAAAAAGAATACGCTATCTTCTGCGGAAACTATCAAAACTTCAATATTGATTTTGACAATGTGATCAAATCCTTTGTTGACAACCTGGACAAACACAAGGGAACGCCGCTTCACGATTCTTACCCAAACTATTTTACTTACCGTTGCCGAAAGGTGGCGGATCAATGTTTAAAAGTCAATGATCCAGACGATCCCGACCGGATTAAAAATATGATCCGTTACGGCATGGACTTAAACGAAGCGTTAAACCAAAAGCAAAAAGAGGAAATGCAGCAGGTGAAGAACGATATTTGTCAACCTGTAATGGAAGAATTATTTTAAAAAGGAGGTGTTTTGAACACTTATCTATTTTTTGACACCGAAACAACCGGATTGCCAAAGGATTATAAAGCTCACTATTCGGATGTTGATAATTTTCCAAGACTGGTTCAGTTGGCTTGGATAATTTATCAGGAAGAGAAAGAAGTTTCATTCTCTGATTTTTTGATTATTCCAGACGGCTTTGAAATACCGGAAGCGGCTAGTGAGATTCACGGTTTTAAAACCGACATTTGCAAACATTACGGCTATGATCTAAAAAAGGTTCTCAATAAATTCTGTTCTGATTTTGCCGTTTCCACACATCTAGTTGCTCATAATGCCAGTTTTGACAAAAACATCGTATCGTCTGAACTTTTTAGAGCCGGAGCAGAAAAGCACGCTAAGGCAATTTTTGATCAAAATACGGTTTGCACGATGATGAAGTCAATCAAACACTGTAATCTTCCCGGAAAGTACGGTCCTAAGTTTCCAAAACTCCAAGAACTTCACGAGAAATTATTTGGATGCGGCTTTGAAGATGCTCACAACGCTTTGAATGATATTCGGGCAACTGCAAAATGCTTCTTTGAAATGAAAAAATTAAATTTAATCGGAGAATAGCCATGACCGAGCAACAATACGAATTACCGGGCTTAGCACTTACGCCAACCGGACGGATTAAAAAGCCAAAGGCAACCAGACCGCCAAAAGAATCAGACGAACAGACCATTTTGTTTAAATATCTCTGGGGAGTTAAACGACTTTCTTTGTGCTACTCAACTCAAAACGGTGTAAAAATCGGCGGTGATAGAAAGTTTGGGATTATTGCCCAGATGAAAAAGACCGGACTTAAAAAAGGTATTCCGGATATTTGCATCCCTTATGCCAGAGGCGGGTTTCATGGTTTGTACATCGAAATGAAACGGCAAAAAGGCGGTGTTATCTCTGATGATCAACATCAAATTGCCGAATGTTTAAGGGCGGAAGGTTATAAATCTGTTTTCTGCAAAGGTTTTGAGGATGCAAAAAAGGTTGTTGATGACTACTTTTTAAAACAACCGTCAGAAATGCCGTTTTAAGCGATCTAAATCGCTTGACGGTAAAATGTCGGGCGGTCTTTTGTTTTGCGAAATTTGAACAGCCAAAATAAGCGAGGGTTTGAAATTATGGTGGATAATCGAAAATATAATCTGTTAACATCGGTATTAGCGGTGGTATTGTTCGCTGTGGCGTTCTGGCTGACCGTTGCAATGATCGTAATTATTCTTTGTGGAGTGTGAGGTGATAAATTCAACTCTTAAAAAAATAGATGCTTTACTAATGGGGCAATCTATGAAAGATGAGGTTAAAAAAATATTCATGGAATACGCGAATAGAAAACCGCTCTTAATCTTTGAAAATGTTTCAAGCAATATCATTTGCAGTCAAATTACCGGCAATCGGCAATTATTAGATTTAACGCTGAAAATAACGCCGGAAAATATTGAAGCGGTTAATATTGCCTATCGTAAATCTGGGAAAATTAGAGTAATAATTGAGGTGCAGCCATGACCGAGCAACTCTCACTATTCCCAGATATTCCACCGCCGGAAGAAAAGGAAGCGCGTCAAAAAATCCAAGTAGATCCCGATTTTTGGAAAAATCACCATTCCCCCAAAACCTTTGGCTCTTACATCGGACAGGACGAAGACACTGTATGTGCCAAAATCGAGCGGGGAAAAATCAAGGCAATCAATCTTAATCCGGGTGGAGTTAAAGCCCGCTATGCCATACCAGTAAGCGAACTAGAAAAGTTTAAGCCGGAAGAGTACCGGGGAGTTTATAAACATTTGAGGGGCGAGGCGTAATTCATTAACTCTGTCCGGATAAAAACAAATCGGGCGATCCACCGGATCGCCCCTACGGTTATTGTATGGACAATGTCAATACAAATAATAATTAAAAAAGAGGTTCCAAAATGAAAAATCTACTACTAATCACAATCGCAATCTGCTTAATCTCTTGCCAAAAAGTGCAGGAAATTCAGCAGGAATCACACAAAGCACAGATGAAAAACATTTACCAAGAAACGATTAATCAGCAGTTAAAACAATGGGATATTATCAGCCGAAACGGAACCGATGCCGAAAAATGGGTTCACGCCCAAGTTGTGGCTGGCTGTTATTTACAAGCCGGAGACGAAGCTGGTTACAAGCAGTGGAGCGATAAGGCAAAAATATATGATCCAATGGGGAAATAGTTTTTTCCGATAAATCCGTACTGGCTTTGTGCTGGTACGGATTTTTTGTTTATTACTGGCTATGGTTAAAAAGAAAAACGATAAATTGACAGCTAAAATGATGCTGTTTTGTGAAGAATTGGCAAAAGGTAAAAGTCAGCGAGAGTCTTACAGTTTGGCGTATCCAAATTTAAAACGGTCTGATATTACAACCGACTCCAACGCGTCAGAAACCCTTAGAATCCCTAAGGTGTGGAACTATTATCAAACTCTTTTAAAACAGTCAGCAGAAAAGGCACAAGTCACAAGAGATGAAATATTAAACAAATACAAAGAAATTTACAATAGTTCGCCTGATGGTATGATTATTAAAAATTCAGACCGCTTAAAAGCTCTTGAATTGACTGCTAAGATGCTCGGCTTTAACGAACCAGATAAACTCGACCTATCCAACAAAGACGGCAGCCTAACGCCTACAATCAACTTTGTGATGAATGGAGTTATCAAAGATGCAGATTAACACGGCTTTTAATCCGGCGTTCGCCAAGGTGTTAAACACTAAGGCACGGTTTAAATTCCTGTTTGGTGGGCGTGGTTCTGGCAAATCGTTTGCTGTTGGTGATGTGCTGATTGCCCGGTCTGTTGCCAAGTCGCTTAATATCCTTTGTGCTCGGCAAATTCAGAGTTCTATCACTGATTCCGTGCAATCGTTATTAACCGCACGGGCTGAAAATATGCAACTGGCTGACAGTTTTAAACCGACTCAAGCGGAACTGGTGAACAGGTTCGGGAGTCGGTTTATTTTTAAGGGCTTGAAAGATCAGATGGCGCAGAACTCGGTTAAATCCATCTTTGATATTAATTATTGCTGGGTGGAGGAAGCGCAGGCGGTTACGCAGGATGCTCTTGATTTACTAATTCCGTCAGTTCGTGCTAAGGGTTCGGAGTTGATCTTTACTTATAACCGCTTAGCTGATAACGATCCGGTGCACAAATTGTTTACAAGCCTTGCCGATTCTGAAAAGAAAAAGGTTTTTGAAACTGATTCCGGTTGCTTCACCTGGACAGAGTATTCCGGCAATAACATGGCTGGTGTGTTTGTTAACTTTGATGGCAATGTATTTTTCCCTGAAGAACTGGAATTCGACCGCAATCATTGTTTGGAGAAATTCCCGGATGATTACGGACATATCTGGCTTGGTCAGCCGTTAAGTAAAGAGCTGAACACGATTATCAGCAGGGTTTTAATTGCCGAAGCGATGAGCCGTAAGGTGTCAGATGACGGGCAGGTGCAAATCGGGTGCGATGTGGCACGATATGGCGATGACAAAACCGTGGTTACTAAGCGCAAGGGTTTGAAAGTTTTTCCGCAAAAGGAATATTCTAAATTATCAGTGCCAGAGGTTGCCCGTTATTGCATGGAAGCCGGTGATTTTGATAAATCTATTCTGATCAAGGTTGATGATTCCGGTGTTGGTGGTGGTGTTACTGATATTCTGAAAGAAAACGGCTACAATGCCGCCGGTGTAAATAATGCACAAGTTGCCAAAGAACAAGATCGCTATCCTAACGCAATATCTGAAATGTGGTTTGAGTGCCGTGAGTTGATGAGCCAATTAGAATTGCCGAATGATACCGCCCTGAAAGATGAACTGGCTGGCAGGCGATATGGTTTGGATGCCAAAGCAAGGCGATTTGTTGAGAAGAAAGATGATTATAAAAAACGCTATGGCAAGTCGCCAGATAGAGCGGATAGTTTGCTTTTGTGTTTGTATCAGCCGGAAATAAAAGCCGCCCCAGTATTCCAAAAACTAAACATTAACATAAAAGCATGGAAGTGACAATATGAATAAAACAAACAGAGCCGTCCGCTTTTACTACGAAAAGAGCGAAAACATTTATGATGCGTCTTATACCGCTGAATACGGGCTTGACGAGAAGATTAAGCCAATCCATAACCCGATCAAGCCAGCTGTGCAAACACTGTGCTCTTTGAGCTTACAGCAGGTTATTGAGCATAATGCAGCAGACAGGCAGAAGGTTGCTGTTGATGATCTTTGGAAAAACAGTGGTATTCAGACGGTTAAATACCAGTTAATGATTGATCTGCTGTTGTATCGGTACGCCGCTGTTTGGATCAATAAAGATAATCTGATTACCCGGCTGAATCCATCAACTGTTACTTACGAAAAAGAAGCTGAAAAACTTCTGAAAGTTGCCATTACCGGAGAGCGCAAAGAGTTTGTGAATGGTGTTTTGAAAGTAGTTCCGGTTAAGCGGGTTTATTACCAGGAGGGGAATAATTGTTTTGTTATTGATAATGACGAAAAGCCGCTGCCGATTATTGGTGATGTTATGCCCGTTACGATTATTGAGACCGGCTATGATTTAGAGCACCTGCTTGACATTACTGATGACATCAACGAAAAGCGGGCTTGGTTGCGCAATATTTACAAGATGCACGGTAATGCTATTTTGAATTTACAGCAAGGCGGAAAGCCTGCCACCGGTGACATCGAGGTGAACAATGGTTATAACTTCTTTCAGTCCGAGGGTGTTTTAAAGTATGTAGAGATGCAGGGGAATGTTGCACAGCAGATTTCCAATGATATAAATGTTCTGAAAGAAGATCAAGCGGTGGAGTATCCTGAATCTGCTCTAAGCCGTGTTTTAACTGGCAGCAACATTTCGGAGAATACTTCCAAAATCCGTTTTGCTGATTTGGAAAGCAAAGTGAACCGGTTGCGTGGTGAGCTTTCTGGTGGATTGGTGGAGATCACAAATAAAGCACTGACAATGGCCGGCAAGGGCAGCGTTGACAACCTAGCTATTAAGTTTGAGGATATATTCCCTAAGCAAAACAATTATGATGATGAAACGAAAATTGCAGACTTAGCCGTTAAATACAAAGAGCTGAGCAATCAGAAGCTTTGGAACGAATATCGGGCAAGGGTTGATCTGCCGCTATTTGATGATGGCGATGATGCTAATGGTTCTGAATGGCAGGATTTTGTTAATAATTAGAAATAGTTGGGTATGATGTGTGCGCAAGGGGTAGCTACCCCTTGTTCAGAAACGGAGTTGAGGAGTTATGGCAGATCAAATTGATACATACGCAATTGAGTTTAATAAATCAGTGTTAAAAGGTTTGAAACTTTCTATTGCTGATATTTATAAACAGCTGGTTAAGCATGGCAGGGGTGGAACTAATGCCGGGCAAATCCTTAAGCATCGTATTGATAGAGTTGCTATGACTGAACTTTGTCCGCAAGTATTCAAAGCAATTACAGAGCAGTACGAAATGATGAAACGACCGGACGCTTCAATGATGAAAAACGGTGTCCGGTATGATCAATTTAACTGGGATATTAAAGACACGGAAACCTTAGACATCTTGCGCAAGAACAATGTTTTTCTGACTTCTAAATACTACAATCGTCTGGAGGCGGGCAAGGTTCGGGAACGGATTGAGAAAGCTTTCACGGAGGGTAAAAGTCCGGCTAGTATCGCCAACGCTCTACGGTTTGAGTTTGGCGATCTGAATAAGGGCTTGCGGGCTTATAACGAAATGTTTGTTGATACGATTAGCCATACTGCTAGGAATTTTGCCAATATTAATACTTATCAGCAGATTGGGGTTGAGTATAGTAAGATTGTAGGCTTTAAGGATGAATTAACCTGTCCGCAGTGTTCACGGTTGATTGGACGGATTGTATCGGTAGAAACGCAGGCAAAGGCGGTCAATGATTATCTATCCGTGGACTTTGAGAAACTTGGTTATGATAAAGCTCTTGAGCAGATTAAAACGGTTAATCCTTGGTGGACTGAAAAGGGATTGATTGGTGCGGGATTTGAGAAGCCGAATTATAAGAGTGATGCTGAGAATATTCGTGAGACTGCTAAGTTGATTCAGCCGGGGTTGGAGTTGCCGATTTTTCATGGTAGGTGCAGGTGTTCTACTGCTGCATATTTTGGAAATAAGGGAAGTTTGCCGTTGGTTTCGGGCGGCGGCGGTGGTATATTACCAGTTAAGCCGGTAGTTGCTAAGCCGGTTAAACCAGTGACAAAGCCAGCAGTGCCGACTAAAATAAAACCATTGATAAAACCAGCTCCAGACGATTCTATCATTGATATTACGGGGAGTAAACCGTTTGATTTGAAGATTCAAGCCTTATCAAACAAACTAAAAGCAGCCAAAACCGCAAAAGATGTTGAAGATTTATACAAACAACAATTAGGGTTAATAAATTGTAATTTGTCAGGCATTGATTTAAACCTTGCAAAGTTAAATTTATTAAAGCTTGATGAGTTGGTAAAGTCCTATAAATGCGATTTGGCAAACATAGAGAGTATTATTAACGATAGTGTTTTTGGTCATTATGATCCAAGAACAGAAACGATTGGCTTAAATGCTAATTCATTCAGCGACTTGAGAGTTTACAGGAAAAGCCGTATAAGGGAAGCCGGGAGTGGAAATAAAGTAAAAGTTGATGATAAAAACAGAATACTCTCAACTACTGTTCACGAATTAGCACATAGCATTGTTTTAGAAAATAAAGCATCTTTAAATTACGCTAATGAAGTTTGGAATCCAGTTAGAGAAATAAGACAGGCGTATATTGATGAGGTTGATAAACATTTAAAGGCGTTTTGGAAAAGCAAAGGATATACAGAAAAAGGTGTTAGATATTCGGGTAAAAAGGCTAGAATAGAACCTGGTGCGTATGATTATGTTCGCCAGCAAATGGGCAATAATTTTATCAGTAAATACGGTGAAGATGGAGCGGGTAAAAATATGTGGTCAGAATTTGTTGCAGAATCTTTTACCAAAGCCAAACTTGGAACGCCCGGGAAATACGATGGCCAGGTATTAACAATAATTGATAAATATTTTAAAAAGTGAGGTATATTATGACAGACCCAATGATGCCAAGAAGTTGCGGATTTTGCAAACATTATAAAAGCAAAGTTGACAAAGTAAAAAAAGAACTAATTGGTTATTGTATAGCTTTTCCAGATGAAATTCCGGCAAAATATGAAGATAATTATTTTGAGCATACAGAAGTTTTGCCAGAGCAAACCGGTGATTATGTATTTGAGCCAAGAGATTATTCAAAAAATAAATAACCGAAAACAAAAAGTTAAATAAAACTCTTTTCATCGCCAAATGACAAGACACAACCGCAAGCTCCGAAAGTTCGGGCGTAAGCATTACGCACCTACGATTGGGGCTTTTTTTGTTGCCTAAAATCCGAGCTTTCCGCCCTTGCTTTTATATCTGATAATCTGATTGTATATAGCCTAGATTGTTAATTAAAAACGAGGGAAATATGGCTGGTTATGATTGTTTGGAGATGGCGGAATATAACGACTTTGTTGTTACGCAAGGGCAGAAATTTTGCTTTAGCACTTATTTGCGGAAAAATGGTGCAGTTATTCCGCTTACCGGATTGAAAGCGAGAATGACGGTTGCCTATAAAGATACTGCTGAAATTGGTTTGAATCTGACTACTGAAAACGGCGGAATTACGATTGTTGATGGCAAGCTTAATATTGTTGCCAACTCCGTGGCGACTAAGCTTTTAAAGGTTAATCCTGCGGTGTATGAATTAGAGCTGATTGATAGCACTGATGAGGTGATCGGTTATTTGGGCGGAAACATCAAGATTAAGCGGGGGATTATTCAATGAGTGAAGTTGTGATTGAAAAAGATGGCAAAGAAATTTTGATTGAAAAGAATATTATTATCAATCAGATTACTGGCGGCGGTGATCAAGTACAGTCTGATTGGAATCAATCATTAATCGCAGCCGTCGATTACATCAAGAACAAGCCTGTTATTCCAGCGGCACAACTCCAAGCCGATTGGAATCAATCATTAATCACAGCCGTCGATTTGATCAAGAACAAGCCTGTTATTCCTTTAAGTCTTGTTGAATTAAATGATGACGCGGATCATAGAACTGTAACTGATGATGAAAAGACTGCTTGGAACGGCAAATATATAAATGGAAATAATCTTTTAATCAGTGGAACTAACACCATTATGTTTGATGGTGATAATGAAATATTTAGAAATGGAGACGGTGCTCTAATTTTTAGTTCATCTGCTAGTAGTTTCACTGGAAGTATTTCAGCTAGTAATTTAAGTGGAACTAATACTGGCGATCAAGATTTATCTAATCTTGTTATTAAAGAAGCTGGTAAAGGTTTATCGTCAAATGATTTTAAAAATGATGATAAGAATAAGCTTGACGGTATTGAAAGCGGTGCGCAGGTTAATGTAGTTCCGACTTGGAATAGCGTAACCGATAAACCGGAAACATTTCCGCCTGCGGATCACAATCATGCCGGAATGGTTGTTAGTTCTACAATTACCAGTATCGTAACACTAACACAAACCACTTATGATGCCATACCAATCAAAGACCCGAATGTCATGTATGTAATTACAGGGGTTTAAGATGTTATTTGGTGATAATATTTATATTGGCGGTACTGCTGTTGATAAAATCTATCTGGGCGATACAGAGGTTTGGTCTGCTATTCCTGCCGATGTAAAGGCGCACATTGCTAGAGTGCTCGCGGATGGAGGAACTGTGCCGGAACAAGTAAAAATGGTTTCGATGGTTAAACAGTTGATGGCTGCTAATCTGTGGAATAATTGTGTATTTTTTGGTTTACCTTTGGGCGGTGTGAAGAAAGATGGCAATCAGTTTGTTTCAAAGGTTTACGATTTAAAAAATAACGCCGATTTAGTACAAGCAACAGGAACGCGTCAACCAACATATTATAACGACGGAAGTTTATTGTTTGATGGTGGCGACTGTATGTTATCAGCAACACTTGGTGTAGCAAACCCTATAAGAACGATAACAACAAATATGAGCGTTAGTTTGTGGATAGATATAAAATCAGCTACATATGACCAAGCGATTTTTGATAGATGGGGAACTGGTTCTAGTGCTAATTCAAATTGGTTAATCTATATTCAAGCTAGTGGATTATTGAGAGTATATATCACCGGTATATCAACGGCTGCTAAAATATTTGCAACAACCGTATCTATGGTTAATAGAGGTTTAACACACTTCACATTTACCTACAATGGCAATGCTATGGATGGCAGTGTAAATGGTATGTTGAAATTATATATCAACGGTGTCGAACACTCTCCAACTAAAGTTACAAGTCTTAATAGTACTACATTATATTCAAATGATAAGCAATTACAGATAAGTGGATTTAACGCATCCACAGTTAATAACTTAATTAAAAATAGTGGATATGTAGTATTACCAATGGTATTTAATTCAACATTAACAGATGCTCAAGTGTTATGGAATTATAATAATATCAGACCGGAGGGCGTATAATGTACGCAATAGTTAAAACAATAGATGAAGCAGAATTGCTAAATACTTATATCAAGAATTGGTATTATAAAGATATTCCTAATGCCTGTTTTGACAAGTGGTCTGATATAATCGAGGTAGATAATGGCTATGCTTTGCAGATTATGCCAGAGTGGAAGGATTATACTGTTCCTGAATTTGTTGTGAACGGAATTGAATTTGTTGATGAAATTGAAGATAAGGAGAAACAAGATTGGACAATATAGAACGCTACGGGCTTGCAACAGTTTTACTGTTTTTAATCCTTAAAGAATCAATCGCATTTTACAAGGGCAGAATTAAAAAATCGGACAGCACAGAGGATAAATTTGTTAAAGCTCTAACGGATAATTTAAATAATGGTTTAGACAAGATCAATAGCACTTTGCAGGAAATCAAGTTTATTGCCTGTAAAACCACTTTGGCAAAACATGAAGTTATGCAGATCGTTGGGGATAAGTTTCAAATCCATATCCGTAAAAAGCAGACCGTTTTAAACGATATTTTAGAGAAAAATAACCTCAAAACTAGGCGTTGTCAAATTGAGCAGCGAATTTCAACGGAGTTTAGAGAAATTACACGCCAGGAGTGCTCGGAGATGAATGTTTTCAATACCAAAATTGGAGCCGTGGGAACTATTATCATGGATATGATTGACTGGGAAAAATTCTTGTCTGCTATCAATGAAATTGTTTTTAGTGATGACGAGAAGAAAACCAAGTTAAGAGATACCGAAACACTGATGAATAGTTATGTAAGCGAGATCAAGGGCAAGATTGAAGAAATGATGGTTATTAGAGAACGCAACACAGAAAGCTTTATTGAATAAATCGTAGGGGCGATCCGGTGGATCGCCCGAACCAAACCAACGCCCGAATATGTGATCTGAGTGCGCAAGGGGTTGCAACCCCTTGTTCAGTGATGGTGATGGTGATGGCGGTGGAGCTTTCCGACATATCCGACAATGTTTTTGTTTTTATGCTTTGTATATTATATTTGTATTTTAGAGAATATAATTAAATCAAAGGTTTAGCAATGAAAATGATTTCAGACCATTTCTCTTATAATGAGATGACCGCAACTACAAAGAAGCTTTTGAATATTCCAAAGTTTAATGACGAGGTTAATTTGATTCATCTTTGTCATGATGTTTTGGAGCTGGTGCGTGCTTTGCTTGGCGTTCCTATGATTATTAGTTCAGGCTTTAGATGTGAGGCTGTTAATGATGCTGTTGGCGGTGCTGATCATAGTCCGCATTTAGATGGCTTAGCTGCTGATTTTTGCCCAAATGGCGTGCGCTTAAACGATGCTTATATTTTAATTAAAAGCTCAAAGATTCCGTTTGATACGCTGATTTTAGAACCAGGCTGGTTACATATTTCAGCGAGTAAAGGCGTGCCTAGACGAAAGGCTTGGATAGCGTGAAATTTTATAACCTGATATATCCAAAGGGTTGTAAAAAATCGGCTGCATATCTTGCCAGTAATGGTTGCGGTGCGGACGGGGCTTTGTTTGACTTAGTGCCGGATAATTTCCTTGGCGTTGATATATCGGAACCCTGTAAAATTCATGATTACTGTTATTTTATCGGTGGCACGGAAAAGGACAGAGAGTTAGCCGACAGAATGTTTAGAAGTAACCTTAGGACTTGTGTGCTAAATGATGATAATTTAATCTTCAGAGATACTAATTTAAAATTATGCGAGCTGTACTATATCGCTGTTCGACGGTTTGGAATGTCAAATTTCAATTATAATGATAAATCGTAGGGGCGATCCACCGGATCTCCCCTACGGTTAAATAAATAAAATGGAGAAAACAAAATGAAAAAATACCTGTTATCACTGTTACTAATGTTCGCGGTGTTTGCGTTCGCCCAAGCTGCCGGTGATGCCGGAGCTAACACAACTGCCGGCGTTGGCGCAACTACCACAACCACAACCGGTACTACTGGTGGAACACCTGGTGGACAAACGATTGAAACCACTGCTGCAACTCTCAAAGAGTTAGAAGACCTTAGGAAAGCCGTTGCTGATCAAAAAAAAGAATTAGACGACCAGAAAACCGCTGCCGAGTTGGCGAAACTTAGCGAGGTTGACAGAGCAAAAGCCTTGCTTGATAATGAGCGAAAAGCGCTTGATTCTGATAGACAGAAACTAACTCTTGATAAAAATAATGTGTTTGCCAAATCTGTTTTGTTGAGTGAAAATATTAATATTGGTGGTGAATTTCTACCATACCTGAATATTACCGCTGCCGACAAAGAACCGGATATTACCACTAGAGCAACAAACCTCAAATCCGCCCTTGACGCTTATGTTAAGAAATTCATTGATGACAAGACTGGAAATTTTGACCCGGCTAAAAAGGGCGGTAGTACTAATGATACCGTTGCTGCTTATGCTGCTAAACTGGTTGGCAAGGGTGAGGTTAAAGACAACCCTTATTTCAAATTATAATTAACCCGTAGGGGCGTAATGCTTACGCCCGACAACACAAACCTCGATGACAACACAAACATCATCAACAACATAATTTTACCAGACAATAACCACCAGATTCAACATAACAATTCAATTCAATCTGAAAATATAAATCTATCGGGCGTATGCAATACGCCCCTACAAATTATAAATAATCTAAATTGGAGAAATGAAAATGGCTGAAAAAACTCTCTTGGTTGCAGAGCCCGGCTGGATTAGACAAGCAAGTGTTTGTTTGACCTACACTGTGGATTCTGCTAACACTGCTGTTACTAACGGCAAAAAAACTATCACTTCCGGTTCGCTAGTGAAAATGTCTGGTGCTAAAATTGTTGCTGCCGCTGTTGGTGATGCCTGTATCGGCTATCTGGTGCACGATGTTGATGTGACAGATGGCGACAAAGCTGTATCTGTTCTGGTTGACGGCGTGGTCGATACTACCGTCCTTGCTCCGACCGCTGCTATTGTTGGTATTAAAAGAATTTAACGAAAGGTTTTGTACATGAAAAACATGATCAAAATTGTTGCCGCTTTGGTTGTAGCCTTTTTTAACGCTACCAATGCTAAGCGATCTGCTCCAAGACTTTACAAAGTCTTATTTCCTGAAAAAAAACAACTGGGTTTAAAGCTTGAGTTTATGAAAGGCCGTAATGGCTTGAATGTTAAGCTAACCGCACACGCCTTGGATTCTACCACTAAAAAGATTGCCGTTCCTGCTGTAAAGTCTATTGCTCATGATATGCCACTTTTTAAAAACGAAGTGCCTATTTCTGAAGAAAAAAGACAGCAATTATTGTCTCTTAATCCGCAGTTTGAGAGCATGATTGACAGCGTTGTTGGTGAAGTTGTTGGCGATTTTGCCGCCTTGCCTGCTGGTGCTGAAGTTAACGCCGATGTGATGATGGGTCAGTTACTTTCTACCGGTACAGTGGTGATCTCTGAAAATGGTGTGGCTTTGACTTATACTTATGGCTTAGACGATGCTACTCAAAAAGAAGTGTTACTAACCACTGCTAAATGGTCTGCTCTTGCTACTGCTACGCCTTTGGCTGATATCACCAGATGGAAAGAAGCTGTTGCTACTGCTACTGGTGAAGCTCCAAGCGTTGCCCTCTGTAGCCGTAAGACTTTCAACTATATCAAAGCCAACACTGCAATCAACGCCCAGCTTTTGGCTACTAAAAAATCTACCTCTGACAAATCTTTAAAAGAGCTGATTTTTGACGAAACCGGAATTGTAGTTGAAATCTATACTGAAAAATATGTTAACGCTGCCGGAAACTCAACAGCTATCTTCCCGGATGAAATTTTTACCTTATTGCCTGCCGGTAATGTTGGCTATATGATGTATGGCACAACTCCTGAAGAGGCTGACCAGATGGGCGGAGACGGTAAAAGAGACATTGTTCAGTGTGGTGATTGTGGCGGTGTCAGTGTTTATGTTAGAGATATTGACGATCCTGTCACTAAACTTTGCCGTGCGTCTGCAATCATGTTGCCGTCCGGTGAAAAATTGCACAAAATCTTTATTGCTACTGTTCATAGCTAGGTATCGAATTATTGTACGGGCGAATGATTATTCGCCCCAACAGTTAAATAATAAATTGGAGAAATAAAATGGCTAAGAAAAATGTTGATGGTATTGAGCCAGTTGAACCCGTAATCACGCCGGTTGATGGTATTGAGCCAGTTGAAGATGTTAAAAATCCGACTGCTTTAAAAGTTCAATTAACCGTGGCTGTTCGCTGGATGGGTAAAAGTTATATTCCGGGTGATGTGGTTACGATTCCTTTTGAACAGGCTAAGGAGTTCGCACCTTATTCTGAAATCGTGGTGGAATAAAATGAGTGCTTTAGAGCTTGCTAAATCTATGACTAAACTTGCCGTAAATGCTGTTATATCTCCTGCGCAATGGGAGCTTGCGGACACTATGGCAACGACAGATTTAGCTGTGATGATTAAGCGGTTGGGTGTTGAAAATTATTCTTCAGACCCTCTTTGCGATCATGCTAAAGCGTTTTTGATTAAAAGGCAGCTATCTTTTTTGACTCTTGAATTTGTGCCAGATAGAACTATGAAAGGACGGAGTCATTATGATCAAAATGCTGATGGAGTTGATTATAATTCCGTCCAAAAATTTCGTGATGATCTGGAAAAAGAAGCTGAAAAAATTCTTGAAACCTTAAAACCGGTTTATTCAGATAGCGGATTTTTTAATATTAAGCCGAAGCGGTGATTGGCACGCAGAGACGCAGAGATCGCGGAGATTGTTTAACCCGTAGGGGCGTAATGCTTACGCCCGTCCCAACGACATCTACGCCCGGATAAAGGAAACAATAATGACAAATTACGATCAGCAAAATAAAGAGGTTATCGGGCGTGCTTTTGGGTACGCGGTTGATCTAGTTAAGCAGCGTTTGGGTGTTGCTGGTGAAGTGATGAAACAAGAGGCTGAAACGATTTTAAAAAATCGTAATGGTTATGCTAGTGGTGAGATTGTTAAAACGCTAAAATCCACGGTTAGGAAGACCAATACAAGCATTGTTTTAGAATTTGGCTGTTATGCTAAGTCTGATACTGGTTATCCTTACGCCTCAGTGGTTGAATATGGCAGAAGGGCAGGACTAAGACCGCCGCCAAGTTCAGTTGTGGAGCGATGGCTCTATGATAAGGGGCGGACTGGGCATATTTATGTTCGTGACACTAAGTTTTCTAACTCTAAAACAGCTAAGGGTAATGACCGTAAATCCACAAGTATCAAAAAACAACTTAAAGCATCAAGTGTGATGATCACTAATGATACTAAAGGACTTGCTTTTATTATCGCTAGGCGAATTGGTGAGCATGGTATTAAAGAAAAGCCGTTTATGCGTCCGGCTTTCGCTAAAGGTGTTGAATCGTTGAAAATTTGGTTTAAGTAAGGAGGTTTACTAAATGGATGTAACAGAAGCTAGAGCTAAGATTGAAGCTGCGATAAAACGAGCTTGCCCTGGTATAACTTGTTTAAAAGGTCGCTGGGAAACTGCACCGGTTTATCCGTTCTGCGTTGTGCTTTACAAGGGCTTGAAATTTGAAGAGGATAATGACCAGCACTTTGGTGATCTCGACTTTGCCGTCGTGTTTATCAAAGATGTTGAGGTTACTAATTACGACAATGGCGAGAGTTCTAAGGATTATGATTCTGCTGCTAGTTTTACCGGTAATCTGGCGGTTAAATTCGTCAACGCCCTAAAGACAAGCAGATTGGGTATTACTCTTGAACCAGACGCACCGGCTTTGCGTTATGATGATAACGGAATTGATCTTGCCGGAACAGAAATAAACTTTGTTATGCAATCTGAATAAACCCTCACCCCCTGCCCTCTCCCTATAAAAGGCGAGGGTGATACGGGAGGAAATGATAAAATTAAAATGGAGAAAATAAAATGAGTGCAAGAGGCAAAAAACAATATTTCCAAGTCGGTATCGTGCCAACAAATGCTATTATTCCTGCAAGTTTTGCAGATACACGAGTGTTAAAAGATTTTTGTTCTAACTATGTTTTTGTAACAACTGGTGAGCTTAGATCAAATAACACGTGTTATGTTGCTGGATTAAAAAGCAAAGCAAAATACACAGCCAAACCAGAGGGCGAAGAAGATAATTTAGGAGTCAAGGAATACAAGGGTGACTTATCTTTCACTATTGTAGGCGTTGATGATCCCGATGCTAGCGATGAGATTTCTAGGCATATTAGACACTTTACGCGTGGCATGTCCACTGTTTTTTTAATTGATCCTTTTACTGGTTATGTTCGCAGATGTAACGATATATTGTTACAACTAGAAGAGAGTGTTACAGGAAACGAAATTGAAGAGTTTAATGTAACTGGGACTCATAATGGCAGTTTAGAAGAAATCACTTCTGTTGCTGTTGTGCTTGTGTCTGGGCCTCCGCCGCAGACTTAAGCTGCCGTCAGTTGCACTGGCGGTTATTCATAGGAAACCCCCATTCGGGGTTAGAGCGGAAATGATAAAAATATTAAAACGGGATAATAAATGAAAAAATTTACAATTGTAGAACCTGGTCTAAGAGCTACCATCAAACTTGTGGAGCTTAGAGAACAGATGCTAGAAATGACGAAAGAATCTGACAGACTTAAAAGCTTGCATAAACAGCTCGAGATTGTAACCGGTGGTGCTTACGATCCGAATGACGAAACCGTGGAGATTAACAGCTTGCAAGCCGGGGAGTTGATCAACTCTTTTTTGTTAGGGCAGACACTGTCATAGATGATTATGATGATGGTGATGGTGAAGGTAATCCTTTGCCTTTGTTCAGATGGTTGATTAAGCTTAATTTAGCGTTGTCTAAACTAGGATTGAAGACAGGCGACATGAGCTTAAACGAAGCTCTGGCTTATTGTGAAGCGATCAAAGAAGATGATTGTAGCGAGGAAATCGAAGAGTAAAAATAAAGGCGGTTAAGAAATTAAAACCGCCTTTTTGTTTAATCGTTATCGTAGATTTGGTGTGAGGGTACGACTCCGGTTTTGTTGGTGAAACCGCCACGGTTTGCCATCTTGCGGGCTAGATAAAAGATTAGTATCAGCGGTGTAAAGCAGACGGCTGTTATAATTAGAAATGTGATTATTGATAGTATCATGATTGGGCTCCAGTTAGTTTCTGCCGATTAGCCAAAATAATAATAGTGCCAATATTCCTTTGTCTGTACTAGTTGCTTTTGGAACAGGATTTTTGGCAAAATGTTTGTTTAATTCACGATTCCAGAAAGGAATTGAAATTATGATAGCTAGGATTATTACAATAGTGACAAACATGGTTCGACTCCTCTGGTTGTTATAAAAGAAATATACGATATTTAAAATGGAGATGACAAGTGGAAAATGTTTTAAAATTTAATGTTGATGTGAATACGGCAACGGGTATTGCATCTATAAACGGCTTGAATGGTGCTGTTGGTAATGTTGGTACTACAGCGGTTAAAACCGGTAAGTCTCTAACCGAGGCTTTTAGCAATGATATGATTGCTTCAGTTAGTCATTTAACTAATATTTATGGTAGTTTAAGCGGTGCTTTGTCTTCAGTAACTAGTACGGTTGGTGAATTTATTGCAGCATCTAATAAATCAGCTCTTGCCCTTGCTGGTCTTGGTGAAGTTTCCAAGGCTTATGGTCAGAGCGTTGATCAGGCGAATCAGTACGCTAAGGCGTTAACCAGTGATGGTTTGATGCAGTTAAGTTCTTCAGCACAATCTTTAAAATTTTTGATGAGTTCAGGCTTTAATATTTCCGAAGCCATGCAAATGGCAACTGCCATGAAAGATATTGGTGCTTTTAATAATGTGGTTGGTAATTTAGATCAAGCCATGGTTGATGCTTCAAAAGGTATTAAAACCGGTTCGATAGAGCTTATTGAAAATATCGGACTTACTCAAAGATTATCTGCCGTGATGAAAGCTGCTAATATTGATGCGAGCAACGGCATTGATATAACTAATAATGCTGCTCAAAGACAGGTTGTTTTTAATATGGTTATGGCGGAGGGTAACAAGTTTCAGGGCAATGCTGCCAGATTAGCCAAAGAGAGCATGGGTGCTTACGCACAGCTGGATAATTCTGTTACAGTTTTAAAATCTGGAATTGGCGATGTTCTTAATGTTGGATTTGTTCCTTTAGCTAAAATTATAACTACGATTACAAGGGGTTTAACCAAAGATTTGATTCCCTTAACTATTGCAGTTGCAGGCGGATTGACTCTATACATGGTTCCAGCAATTATTACAACCACCACGGCGTTGTATGCGCAGGGCGTTGCTTTAAATGTTGCGACTGGCGGGATGTCTTCCCTTGCCATGTTTATGACAGCAGCGGTTGTTGGTGTAACAAGTTACGAAATGGCAACTAGAGATAGCACCACGGCACAGGATAAAAATACCGAAGCACTTAAAAAAGCTAAAGAAGAACAGGAAAAGTTAACAGCTGCCAGACAAGCTTATATTGATGGTGAAACCGATTTTGTTGACCGGGTTAAAGATGCTCAAAAACAAGTGATGGGTGAAGATGAAAAAAAGATTGCCGAAGCAAAAGCTTTTTGGGTTAAAACGATAAAGTTGAATGAAGAGGGTCAGCAGCGGATCAATTACGAAACGATGAGCGTTACCAGAAAATATTCAAAAGAATTTTTGGAGGCAAAACAACAGGAGCGAGATGCTTTAAACAAGTTGGAAACCGATGCTGCCAATAAATTATGGCAAATAATAGATGAAATAGATGCTAAAAAAGCCAAAGCCAATGCCGACAAAGCAAAAGACAGGGAGTTAGATGCTTTAAAGAAAGTCAAAACAAAACCAATGGAGTTATCTTTTAGGACAATCGAAACCAAACAGACGATTAACGAAGCACCGCCGGAATTGAAATTGCCGGAAACTTTCAACTCCAAAGAAGAATATCTACAGCATTTAAAAGAGATGCAGAAAGCCGGACAGGTATTTACCAAATCAGAGCAAGAGGTTTTTGATAACTCTTTTGAGTTTGTTTCAGCTCATGTTAATGATTCAGGTAAATTGATTGACGGTTATTATCGGAAACGAAAAACAGACGAATCTAAGTTTGCTAATGATATGAAATCAATCTCACTTTCCGCCCTATCCGGTATGCAGTCGGAAATTGACAACATCTTTAATTACAAGCGCAAGCGCTCAAACGAAGAATACGCTCTTGATAAAAAAGAGGCTGATTTAAATTATAAGCAGAGCATTAAGCGGATTGATGACGAACTTAAAGCCGAGAAAAAAGGGTCTGACAAGTACGAAAAACTAATGATCGAAAAGCAAAAACTAGACGCTGATTTTTCCAAAGCCAACAAAGAGCGCAAAGGCCAGGAAGAGTTGGATAATATGAGTTCAGCGGATAGAGCCGCTGCTGTTGTTAAAGCTGGCATGAAGTCCGCCATCTCCGCCGTGGCCGCTATGTCTGCCGCTAAAACTTTTGAAGGAGCGTTGACAGCTTTTCCGGGTCCACCTGGTTGGATTATTGCGCCAATTGCAGCTGCCGGAGTTTATACAGCCGTTTCCGCTTTTGGTGGAATGTTTGCCGATGGTGGACAGGTTCAGAGCGGGATTTTAAAAGGCAATAGCCATAGTAGGGGTGGAATCTTGATTGAAGCTGAGGGTGGCGAGCATATCACTAAGAAAAGCCGCGTAAGCGAACTGGGTGTAGGCTTCTTTGATTTTATCAACACAGCACCGTTAACCGAGGTTAAAAAGATGATTTCCGCTGTTAGTATTCCATCTTATCAATCCAAGGAGCGAATGGTTTATGCCGAGGGTGGGTTGGTTAATCGTGGTTTTCCGGTTATAGTTTCCGGTGGTGGATTTAGTGAGGCTAAGCTGGATAAAATGATTGCGCTGTTGGAGTCTAATAATATGATAAATTATAAAAAACAACCTTCACAGGTTACAATCGTGCAGAAATTCATTGATCCAAAGATTGTGGCCAAGAGTGCCAATAAGGGTAATGAGACAATTGTTGCAAAACGGAGGATTTAAACATGAAAATCGAATTTTGGTATTACCAAACATACTATAATAAATTCAGAGAGGATAGCACCGACACACACTTGCCTTTGGTTACTCTGTATGATGATGATATCGTGGCGGACTCTTTGAGCGATATTAGTAGAGAAGCTGTGGTTGATTCTGATATGTTCGTGCAGGATGCTGGTGAGTTTTCAGCTACGGTTAAGTTTAACAAACCCGTGTTTGATTTGCTGTTTGCTAATTATAGGCACGCTAAATTACCTGAATTGTCTAAGTTTATTATTCGGGTTTATTTAGGCAATGACACGGATAGCACTTTTGATGGTATGATTAAATTTGATGGTAACACCTGTGAAAGCGAGTTTAATAATATTTCGTTTTCCGCTTGGGATTTTCTCTATTTGATTAATAATCCGAAACCGGCTGAAACGGATGTGGCTGCTAATTTTAACTGTATTGATTATTTGGATAGGTTTTTTACCTGGTATAGAGCTGGCGGTATTTGGGATCATGATGTTTTAGGACAGTTTTATTTTGATTTTTTGCTGGTGCCGTCAACTAATTTTTCGCCGTTTATATTTGATACTACCGGACGGAAGTTAGAACCATTGACCGGAGTAATTAATCTTGAACTAATCATGAGCGATGAAGGTACACCATGGACAACCCAACACCCCGGAACTATCGCTGTTGCTACTTTTAAAGATGGTGTATTACATGTTCTTTTGGGATTTTCTGTGATAGGTTTCTATCTGCCACCTCAAGAACATTTGCCACTACCAAACACTAGAGTTGAGTATTTTAAATTTAAACCTTACAATATCACAGAGTTTGAAGCGATACCTTATTTTTTTGATACCAGCAAAATTAGCGAGATGATTAATTTTGATTATACTTCTGTTGATCAGTTAATTGTAAAATTGAAAAGCTTGGCTGGGGTTACGGATTTGGTTTGTTCTATGGAATCTAACGGGGTTACTTATTCTTTGCCGAGTTATTTTAATCCTTTTACGATCACCGACATTACTACTAATGCAAAAGTTGTAATTCCGATGCAATTAAATGGCACACCGATAACCTACGCTATCAAAACTAAAAATAAAGATTTGATTAAGAAATTCTTGTTCTTAAACAACTGGAGTTTATCTATCAAAGGACTAACGATAAGCATTAAACAAAAAGGCGATTTTGTTTTTGATTACAATGATTTTCGTGTTTTACCAAACGACAAAAACACTAGTTGGGAATTGTCTTCAGTGGAAAAAAGAGAGTTCACGACCGGTGTTTTTGATGATTTACCGGGCGGAAATAAGCCAGTTGGCAGCGAAGTTCCATATCTTGCCGATTGGCTAACTAAGCGCACGCAAGCTCTGAATGACAGGGTTTTTTATGAAGCCTCGGTTACAACTAAAGAAGTAGTTGATCTTGGTGATGTAATCATGATTGAATCATTGCCGTTGCCGATCTCTTTTAGAGTTGGGGCGGTTAGCGTTAACCCTGAATATCCTGACACTAGAAACATTACTGCTTACAGCGTTTCGCCGCCTTTAGTGAATGGGTTTGATCCGGTTTTTTATAGATATTATCAGGATCTTATCTTTACAATCCAGTCGATTGTTGGAGCTGTTATTTATTACACATATTCCGCATCCGGAGAACCGGCAACTCCTACGGCTAATAGTGCCAGATATACAGTTCCGCTAAGCGTTTATGGTAATTATAAAGCTATTGCGATCTGCGGTGGTTCTGTGTCTGGCGTTGTATCTTACACTTTTGCTCCAGCGATGCTTAATGATAGCCCAATCTTTCAATACGCTTTCTACCCGCTTAATAGCGCTAAATGGCCCGAAGTTACTACTATGACTAAGGTGTATTTTTTTAGGGAAGATACTAAAGTTGTGCTTGTAACTTTTTCTATGGATTGGACGGACTGGGCGTATAACGATCATGAAAGTCCTATTTTGATGGGCGTTCTTCGGTATGAGTTCAGCGGTGATCATTATATTATAAATAGCGCGCGAGATGGTTATGCTGAAGCTGATAACACGCAGATTGTAACTTGTAAAGACGACGCTCATGTTGTGCTTATTCAAGCTCTTTTGGCGTCTGTTGGCTGTAGTAAAGCTTATGATGATATTACTGCTTATCAATTGTCGTTTAGTGATGATTTAGGCTATAATAGGCTTTATAGGGCTGGCGAGAATATTGTTTATTATACTGGAATTGTTACTGGGTAGAACCCTCAACCCCTAACCCCTTCTCCCTATAACAAGGAGAAGGGGAACACGGGCGGAAATGATTAATTGTAGGCGCGTAATGCTTACGCCCGGTAATAACGGCGGTTCGCCCGAAAATAATAAATTGGAGAAAATAAATGAATAAAACATTTGGTAGTGCAAGATGGCGTTTAACCTGTGTTTCGCCTAGTATAACGATCAGTAACAGGGTTGGCAGTAGGATTGTTTTAGACGACTATGAGCCGGTTGTAAATGAGCAGATTATGCTTAGCGGTAAAAGGGATATTGATGCAAAAGGGCAATATCTTAATCCAAAAATCATTGTCAAAAAAACAGATTACGCTGAGTGGCAAAATAAATTAAAACCTCTGTTTAATAAAGTGGTTAATTTTACACCTTTTGCCGATAATGATAACTGGAATTTTGATTGCAAAGTTGTTTCGGTGCTGCCGCTATTTGAAGACGGCTTGTTTTGGAAGAACTATGTTGAGATCAATTTGAAAAGCGTTGGATTTGTAGGTGTGACGGCTTTTGATCCAGGTGTACATATTGATTGATGATGGAAATAAAAAAGACAGCAAAAAAGCCCCGATTTTGGGGCTTTTGCTTTTAATTTGTTACTCGAGATGTTTTTTATGTGTTGTATGTTGTTTGCTGGTTGTTAGATGTGAAATTTGATTTACTATCAAGCAAATGTCATAAATATGTTGGAGATGGTTAAGAGGATTATCGTTTGCATTGCTGTTTTCCGCTATAATTTTTAATAAATCTTAATAAATCTTTTATCATTCTGACAACTATTTTATTATTCTTTTATTGTTTTTTTGTTGTTAATTTGTTACTTTGGTTTTAAAGCTAACCTATTGGAGTAACAAAATGGCAACTGCTATCAATATAATTAAAGAACTTGATAAAATCAATTATCAAAAATATTTAAAAGTTCGAGCAAAGAAACTTACTAATGGCGGTTATTCGGTTTATCTCGACATCTGGCATAATGGGAAGCGGCAATATATCTTCTTGAAAATTCGTTTGCAGAATATTCCGTCCAGCAGGGATTCAGATATTGATTTATTGCGTTTGGCTATTGCGATCAGAGACAAGAAAGAAATTGAATTGATTAGTAATTCTGCCGGCTTTGAGGTTGCTGGTTCCGGTAAGGCTGATTTTCTGGCCTACTTTCAATACTGTTTATCTAAGCGGGAAAAAGAAGCGCAAAATCATATTAATGGCAATTGGTACGGAACTCAAAAAAAGCTTGTTGAATTTAGTAACAACCGGGTAACATTCGCGGATTTGGACTATAAATTTTGTAAGCGGTTTTTAGAGTTTTTGCAAAGTAAGGATTATAAGCCGGCAACTGTTCAGAGTATGTATTGCAGTATTTTTAAGGGCGTTCTTAATCGGGCGGTTAGAGATGGCATTATTCCCAAAAATCCAGCCGATGGGTTGACGGTTCCGGTTCCTGACTCTGAAAGACAATTTTTAACTTTTGAAGAACTTAAACAGTTGATTTCTACGCCTTGTAATCATCCAGAAGTTTCCGCAGCGTTTTTATTTAGTTGCTGGACTGGCTTGCGGCATTCTGATTTAAAAAACTTATCTTTTGATCAGATCAAAGATGGTTATATCGGTTTTAAACAGGCTAAAACGGGCGGAGTGGAGCGAATAAAGTTATCTGAAAACGCTTTAGCAATTATCGAAAGACGACAGGTGAACAACCACGGTAAGTGTGTTTTTAAAGTACCGCATTTGCAATGGGTTAACCGGCAGTTAAAACTGTGGGTATTGTCAGCCGGAATAACCAAACATATCTCTTTTCATTGCGCCAGACATACCTTTGCTACGCTCTGTCTGACCTATGATATTGATTTATTTACTGTGAGTAAGCTATTAGGGCATAGAGATATTAAAACGACTCAAATCTATGCTAAATTGATTGATAAGAAGAAGGATGAGGCAATTGATAAGCTGCCGAAGATTTAAAGATCAAGTTTTTGTTGTTCGCCTCTTGGAATGTGTTTTAGTACTTTTAATATTTCGTATTCTTTGTTTACAAATGTATTAACCGATTTATCAAATTCCTGTTTAATTTTTAAATCCACAAACAGGGCATCGCCTTTGCCGAATCTTAAACCGTTGTCTATTAATCCAAAGAAACTTTCATCAATCATTAGTGCGGAAATTCTGTTGCCATCATAAATAAAAGACCAGCGGTGTTTTACTTCCATTACTATTTTGAAGATGTTTATAGTTGCCTGTTTAGTGATATAGCGGTGTGTTTTATCATCGAAATGTACATTGCCGCCTATGGTTTCAAACTCTGTTGACGGTGCTTTAAATAATGATTTTTTGTTTTTATCTAAAATGTTAAAAGAGGTTATATTTTCATCTTTTGCCATGTATGCAAAGATATTGCCGGTATATTCATTGATCTTTTGACCTCTGTCAGCGGTTGTTAATACCACAAAAACACTATCAACTGTGGCGGTTTTATCTTCATCATTGGTTACTTCGACTTTATTGTCAGAAAGTTCTTTAGTTGCCTTTGGTGGTTTGCCTTTTAAGAATTGACGATACGAAAACAGACCGCCGACTATTGCCATAAGTGCAGCCGAATACTCTACATTGTCTTTTGAAAAGATGCTTAATAGAGTTTTGCCTAAAGACGATATAATATCAATATTCACATCAAAACTACCAGGAGAAAAACTCTTTATTTTAACTTTGATTTCAGTGTCTTTGCTGGTAATGCTGTTGATCTGTTGATTAACTTCTTTTAAAAGTTCGTTGAAATTATTTAAGGTATAAATAAAAGTGTCCGCGTCAATTTCGTTAGTTTTGCCATCGTATTTTATTGTAAATAATTCAGATTTTTGCATTTTACTTATTTCCTTAATTTATCGTAATTTTGCGTTTAATTCTTCGAGTTCTGCAAGGTGTTTCTTGGTCGCATACTTGTTGACAATAAACTGATCATTGGTTAATATTAGTAATACTTGCTTATTAGACTGTTCAAATTCACGAACATCTATTACCGTTACATTGTTCGGTGGAGTGTATGCCTGAAATTCTAATTCTTTATATTTGTTGATACTTTCTATTATAGTTATATTACTAGCTGTGGATTGCCCGTTTATAATATACTCATAACCCTCTAGTTCTTGAAAAATAACATCAACGCCAGTATCGCTTGTAATAGCAAACCAAATTCCACCATCATCATGGGAACGCCCGATAATCAACCCACCTTTGCGGACATCTATTGTGTAAAACTCGGTAGATTGTACTAATGTTTCAACTTTAACGAAAGGATTTATATTGTTACGAAAACTTTCTAAAACAAAATTGACTAAGCTCACTGATTCTCCTTGTAATGGAATTACCCCAAGAGTTGATTATACACAAGGCGGTTTGGTTAGATTTGATCTTACACAAGATGGCTTGGCTGGTGAGGGCTTAAGGACAACATCGCCAATGACAGAAGCCGAACTTGATGCTTTAATTGATAAATTAGTTGCTTCTAATTCCCTTTAATTACCAGCCCTCGGAGTCTCTGAAATTCAGCGGTGTGCTTTGCCGAAATTCCACGATGTTTGATTTAGAAGTTACCCGGTATTTTTTTTTTCCGCAAGATGATTATGCGCGCAGGCATCTTTTATTATGCTTTTGAGCAATTCTAAATTCGCCTCCAGCTTATCGATAACCTTTTGCAATTCCGCACAGTTCGGGCATTCCCCCTCTGGCTGATCCGTGAGAAACATCGAGCCAGTGCCGGTGAGGAGCCAGTGAAGGTTGATGTTATAGGTGGATACAATTTTGTCTAATACCTCTTTTGTTGGTATTATATCACTTTTTTCGTAACGATAAATAACTGATTTTTGCACACCAACTACTTGTCCGAGTTCTTCACCGGATAAATTTAAATAATCTCTAAACTCTTTTAGCCTTAAACCGAGCATATAAATTAAAATAATGCAAAATTGCATCCTTTTTTCTTGACAGGGTTACAAATTTGTATTATCTTACCCTTGTAATTAAGTTTACTGTAAACTTGATTTAGTAATGATCATTGAAAATATAAGGAGGTTTTGTGAAACTAACAATTTGGTCGATAATTAGAAATAATAACCTACGAGTAAGCTATAAAGTGATTGCCATCTTTAAGACGCTTTTCAATTTCAAGAATCGCATTTAAAGCTTCTGGCTTGAAGTGCTGTTTTTTAACCAA
>Ga0316608_1000156_pt1 | contig 36958 bp, 53 predicted proteins | sample MIS2016152B_MG_FD_207673 | JGI IMG/M metagenome (GOLD analysis project Ga0316608, IMG submission 207673) | Microbial mat bacterial communities from Middle Island sinkhole, Lake Huron, Michigan, United States - MIS.2016.152B | ecosystem: Environmental > Aquatic > Freshwater > Lake > Sediment... | reverse complement strand
GATTATTTTGTAACATATCAAAAAGTTCTTCGTATAATTGCACATCGTTCTTTAAAATATTTGGTGGTGTATGTCGATGATGGCAAGACAACTTGTATGAGAAGGGTCAAACCGATGTACGTCAAGACATCACGCTGGTTCAATTCCAGTCACCGCCACAAAACCCTGTGTGTCGTAGTTCTTAGAGTAGCGATACTCGACTTTGCTGTAGAGGTAACACGCAGTTATGGCACAGGGGTTTAACTTATTAATGTTCTTTGAAAATTTAAATGATAATGTGCTGAAAGCAAACAGTATTGAAACCACGTCTTCGATGAACGTGGGTAATGGTGAGCACACCTTGATGTACAATCCCTCCAAGGGGATGTTGTTTGTCGTAAGATAGCGAGTCGTTTTAGGGGTCTCAATGCCTCGTCATGAAAATGTAACGAACGACTATTTCACACTTGGAGTGTTCACATTATCGTTTATCCCATAACCCATCGGAAGGTGGGCGATACACTTGTAATAAGGTACAATAAAAGCAAGTGTTTCCGATGTAGCTCAGTTGGTTAGAGCACTACACTGATAATGTAGAGGTCGGTGGTTCGAATCCATCCATCGGTACAATTAAAACATTACCCATTGGAAGGTGGGCAATAGCATCAATGAAGTGGTTTGTGTAAATCTGCAGGTTTGACAAAATAACCATTGGTGTTAGCGATGTACCTCAGTTGGTTAGAGGGTCGGGGGGAACTCGATAGTCACTGGTTCGAATCCAGTTATCGCAACGATTAAGATGTTTCTGTTGAAGTAACGTTCGAGACAGAAATTGCGTTAGCTGAAAATTACGTAAAATTAGGCTAAGGCAGCATGTATGGACGGTGGGTAAAGTCGCTGTGTCTCGTCACAGAGGTGTGAGTTCAAATCTCATTATATGCACAATAATAAAACTGTTTGGGTTCTGTCGCAAGACAGATAAGTGGTGTAATCTTAGACTGCATAACAATAACCCAAAGGTGCTGGAGTCTGGTGACATTACTATAATGCTTAACTGACCGATATACTTCAGCACCTTCCCAAACTTTTAAAAATATTTTTATGGAAAACGATAAAGTGGTTGGAAAACATATAATCATTAAAGACCTTGAGTTTAGTGATTTCATGAAAGACGATAAGGGTAAGATAAAACTTTATGATAGTCTTGATGATGCACGTGAAACCTGTGGCATATATGAATTTTCGGACGTATTGATTTGTAAAATCGAATTTAATCACATAGAACCTTAATACTATGGAAGACTTTAAAGAAGTAAACAACGAACTTGACTTAGATAACTACATCAAAACATATGATGGTCGTCTCATTGGAATGTGTGGTACTTCAAAGGTGGCTGAACTCGAAGAAATAGCTTGGAAACTGTATCTTGGTGGAATTAAGGTTCACTGGAGAGCCACACCACTTTTACGTGAAGATTTTTCAAAGTACAATGATTATCGTGCATTCATGGAAGCTGCACTCATTATTTATGACAGAAGAATTGAGAGCCGAAAGAAATTAAAGAAACCCCTAACAGTTATTGAAGTACCTGCAAGTGGAAAATCTACTTGGTATGGTGGTGCGTTTGTTTTAATCTTCGTATATTCCCGATACAAAGGAAATTTCATCATCAGTGGTTACAGTAATGAAGCTGAAGAATACCTGAAGAAAAACTACACTCATTACTTTGCCTACAAATCAATGTGGCATGCAGGTAAGTCCAGAGGATTTTGGGATTTCTGGAAATCGAATATAGGTATCTTTGCACCCAGTGATTCTAAGAAACACGTGACAGGCAAGGAAAGAAAGTATTCAATAAGACAATACAGTGAGTATAAAAGTAATGGTGTGGACGATATGAAGACACTTTACTTCAAAAGACTTCCGAAATACTGGATACCTGAGTTCAATACACTTTAAAATTATGGCATACTTAGACCACCCAGAAACAGCATTTGATAAAAGATGCAAGGAAAAATATGAGGAATTAAAAATTTCGCTTAAAGATAACGAGAACTCATTTCATAACGCACTTCATCATATTCGTGATATGGAAGAAGAACTTAAAACGCAAGAAAAGCAGATTGCCGAATATAGAAAGTTCTTTAATCTACTTCAAAAATTATTGCCTAAACAATTCTCAAGTCATGATATAATCGGCTGAAAATTAGAAAAATTAAGAAAAAATAGTGATTTTCTTACTCAAGTGACACACATTCGAACTTAAATAGATGTGTTTCATACCTAAGTGTGACAATAAATTGTTCGTCACCAACATGTTTATTTAATGTAAATATACATTCCTTATTACTTGCTTCATCAATAGTGTTTACCACAATTGTTTCATATATAATTTCACCAGTTGCTGCATATGAATATCTAAATTGTGGATATTCGACAAACTTTAAAAAGAATAATCCATAATCATCACTATCGTAAACACCAGATTTTGTGACAAAGAAATATGATTTGTATGATTTAACCTCAGACTTCCCAGATTTTAATGTGGTTATTTGAACATTCGATGAATGAAGTTTTAAATTAAAAAATTTATTTATATCTATTTGTGAAGTTGCAGAGCCACTAATAAATATTAGTGAAAGTATTAATATCCAGATGATTATTTTATTTATTTTCATGTAAATTTCCCTTTACTATAAATACTAAATTTAGGTCAATCTCATGAAATATTTAATCTTTTTTATATAGTTTACTTTTCAATTCATTAAAGCAGATATCACCCCAAGTATTTTCTGCACGAACTGCTCGTTTCTCATGTGGATGATTGCGGAGTATGTCATCGTATTCACAGCCACGTTCAGTCATTTTCTTATGTAAAATTCTAAACTCTTTTTCTGACATCAGATAGTGTTTATATTCGTGAATTACTGTACAACATAGTTCTCTGACACTACGATTAGATGCCAGATATATGGTAATTGTTCCATCACAGTATGTCCCACACAATCCAGTAAGTCTATCGGAATATCCTGACTTACCCTCTGTCTTATATACTCTTAATACTGGTAGTTTATTATGGAACTTTGATTTTCCAAATTTGTTGATACACCATTCTAAAATCAGAAGAACTTTTTCTCTATCGATAGTGGTTCTCATAAGGTTTTAATTACGTTGAAAGTGCTCGGAAGGTATAGTTACGATGTTTTTTCTCAGCAACAGCGAACATTTCCTCATAATATGGTGGAAAATCATCATAAGCTGTTGATTGTGAAAAATTATTACTTGTAAATGTTCGTACTACTGCAATAAATTCTTCAGGGTATTTTTCATCATAGTCAAATATTGAGCCAAGTGGTACAATACCCTTTTGACTTAGTAGTTGTAAAATGTTGTCGTGAAATGCATTAAAGGATTGTGCAACATAGAAGTCACCATTGCTTATTAGTATGCCACGTGTTCCACTTGCAAATCCATTGAGGTTCTCAGGATTTTTATATACAGCTATAGGTGTAATCGGAGTAGTCCATTGTTTATCAACATATCCAATTAGTTCTGCATTGATTTTGGGTTGTTCTTGTTTAGATGCGGTTGCAATACCACGTTTCTCATAATATTTATCAGCAAGACTTGGTTCGTCATCGCCACGCCAATCTGAATAGAAATCTTGAATTTCTTCGTTAATGATTTGAAGTACTGACCTCATTAGAAACAATTTCTAATAAATACGGTGACCTATAAGAAAATCTTCGCAGGAAAATTCATATGATTAAAAACAGTATTGTTAATTAGAACTTCCTTTTCATATTTATCTAAATAGTGAAAATATTCTGGGAAATTATAAAATATTTTATTTCTTATTTGCTCAATATAGTTCCTTTTAAACTTAGTCCAAAACCATAAATGTAAATATCCCATATTATCTCCAACTGGTACTACGTTACCAATTTCAAGTTTATCTGGAAGTATTGAGTAATATCTAAACTCATTTTCAACAGCAATTAAATATAATAATAATTCTTCCAGCACAACAGGAACTGCATTTATTTTTTCAGCACCTAAATCCAACATTGCTTTATACATTATGTCAGCACCTGCAAAATAATAGTCTTGTACATTTTTTTTAATACCTAATGTTCCACAACTAAAACAACGACCATCATATGATTTAGTAAAAATTTTAGTTTCATTATAAAAATCTTTTTGTTCAAATACAAAATTTTTCACACCATTGTGTTTAGCTGAGACAATATTTTGTACTAATATATCATAATCATTATCAATGAATGGTCTAAAAAAATCATTGAATATCATAACATCTGAATCAACATGAATTAAATCATCACCAACTTCTTTCATGCAATTTATCTTATACATGTTCCAGAAATCAAATGGTATTTCGTTTTCTCTTATTACTATTTCATCATATGGAATGTATTTAATAAAACTATCGTATGCTGTTTTATTACAAAACATTGTAACACTACCATAATAATATTTTAATGTTATGTAGCTTAGAAGAAAAGTATAAAAATTCAATGGAATGTAATCCTTATTTTTCTTCCTCTTTTTCAGCAGATAAGGACTACCTTCATCAAATAAGGCAAATGATTGTACTATCTTCATTTAGTGTAGGTAACCATGAAATCAGTTATGTCTTCAATCACAACATACCAAGCATTAAACTCTTTCATTTCCATCCATCCAGTTGTACCTGCTTCATATTTAAAGTGATATGATGTTTCTGTAACATGCAATACTTCGTACATTGATATTGAACTACCTCTTTTAATAAGGTATTTATGTCCAACATTTAATTTAAATTCTTCCATAGAAATATTATTAATCAACATATCCAATTATTTCAATTGTCTTAGGGTCACAAAGCATTTTAACTTGCTTGCCATTGACTTCAACATACACGACCATCTTTTTATTTACAAGACTATCACGGTGATAGGTTCTACCTTCCTTACCCGATTTGGTTTTAACTAAGTATCCACTATCCTTACTCATAACGTACTATTTTGTCTTTTTCCACAAAGAATAATGACACTAATAATCACAACATTATCTGGATGATTATCAAGAATCTTTTCGATGTATGTAATGATTTCCCAACCATCAGTAACCAATTTATCCAAAAAGTCTTGTAGGTCAGTAACTTTAATTCTTTCGGAGAATCTTTTGTACTTAATGTATCTTTCCATAAAAATAATTATTAAGGCAAATATAATCAAAACCAGATTAATTTCCAATCTTTTTAGTATTTATAGTAAAATTAACTTTAATTAAAAAAACACTGCCATGAGCAAAGCCAGAGACATTGAGATTTTAACGCATAAAATTGCTGAACTTGAAGTAAAGATTGCTAATTTTTATAAATTTAAAATTTCTGATAAGAAAATTGAGACATTAGAATTACAAAAACTAAAGTATGAAGACCAATTGTTAGACATACAAACACAATAAAATAAAAAACGGTGGTCAGTGACTACCGTTTTTTATTTGATAGATAATCATAAACAAATCCCCTGTCCCTGTCATACTCACTGGCAAAGACTCCAAGTCCATCACAATATTTTTTATGCTCAGTTGCTGAATAAGCAACGAAATGATTAATAGCATCAATAATGTCCTGCTCCTTAGTAATGTAACCATTAAAGTATTCGAGCTTAATTACCACCATTGCCCAAGTCTTCCAATCAATTGTCAGACTATTATGATTTGTCTGGATATGCTTAACAGCAAAGTCAATGATGTATGCAATATAAGGAATATCCTTCTCTTGTTTTACGAATACACTCAATACTTGCTCATACTTTTTATATAAGACCTGCATTTGGTCGAGAGGCATGTTGTTAACATTATTTGTTAAATCGGTCATATGCGTTTTTTGTAATCTGGCAAATTTCAGTTTTGCCAATAAATTCCTGTAATGTTTTTGCACCAGAATAACTCATAGCATTACGCAAATAATGCTCAAAATTTTCAACCCAACCACTCAAGCGATATTCTACCTTCCTATACCTCACAACCCCTTCAGATGTCTTGAAATCAGTTTTTCCCATAGCTTTTTGTGCAGCCTTGGTACTCATACCCCTAAAGTGTTTCTTCACAGGATAACCTTTATCAAATAAAAAGCTGGCAGTCTTATTACTAACAGGAATTCTGTAGATATAATTTTTGGCACAACTTTCCAATGCTTTGTTAAATATAGAACCAATCATCACATAATCTGCACCAAGTGCCAATGCTTTAATTACGTCAGAATAATCTTTCATCCCACCATCAGCAACGATTGCTGGCGGGAATACGAAATCACTATCATCCTTATGGTCATACACATAAAGTAATTTTTCCTGACGTACCTCATGAATTAATGATGCCATTGGATATCCAACACCAGATTGTTTTGTTGTCAGGCATCCACCACCATTGCCAATACCAACCCTGATATAGTCAACACATTTAGCGTCAGCATACCAGCGATACGTTTCTGGATTAGCAATATTGCCAACCATTATTTTAACGTCAGGTCTTAAGCGTTTCAATTCTATCGCATAGTCCATGACCTTCTGCATGTGACCATTAGCAACGTCAATGAGAATACGTGCGTTACTGTGAAAGTTCTTGAAATTATTTTTATAATGATAGTCCATGTCTTGAAAACCTAAACTAACAAAAACACCCTGATATTCTTTATTACAGTCTAAATCAAAGCACGCATCGTCAATAAATTGTTTATATGTGATGGTTCTTGGTAGTGTAACGTTAATACCTTTTGACAAAAAAGTGTCCATGTTACGTAAATCGACAACAGTATCCATTGGTGCTGTGAATAGCGGTAGCATAGTGTCAAGACTAATGTCTTCATATCTGCTGGTGACATGAGTTTTCTTTGATGGTACAATTAATATATCATCAAAATCAAATTGTGGCGTTAAGTTCTTCATGGTTTTTAAATAAAAGGAGTGTGCATTTGTAATTAAAAGTATTGCGATAAAGAGTTTTAAGTCTTAAATCTTAAGGTTTAACGATATGAATACACGAAGTTTGAACATTCTAATCGCTATCGTTTTCCAGATGTAAGTTTTGCCATACAATTTAACTTACAAACCACACACTCCAGTTTCTTACTCAGTAGGTTCGTCCCAAGGAATATCGGTAGTGTAATTATACTCGTCAATTTCTTCCTGAATAGCGTCAACACGTTTCTGGAAGTTTTTAACGATTTCGTTACGTTTAGCTTCGTCAATCTGAACTGCATATTCTCTTACAGTCTCGGAATAAGGTGTAACAACAGAACCTTCAACAACACTTACTTCATTCCAGAAAGCAATAAGTGCTTTATATTCTGAAAGTGTATAAATCTGTGCCTGAATTTCCTTATTGGCTTCGTTGATTGCAAACTTTAATCCAGTTAATGCATCGATTTTTGTAAGAAGTTCTGTGTATAATTCTTCAACACTAAACTTCTCACCATTCTGTGAGCCACTTAGATACGAGTTTTTTGATTTGATTTGTTCTTTTAGCTTGGAGATTTCTCCCACCAAACTTTTTCTTAATTTTAATGCCTTATGTAGTTTCATGTTAATGATTTTAATACGACAATAATAATCAATATTTTTAATATATGCAAGGAATTTATATTTTTGTTTTAATTCTAAAATCAATTGACCAACCCACTGGCATAAATTGTGGCATCATGGTATCTATAAAATGATTTCTCCAGAGTTTCACGAATTCTTCAATTTTTTCTTCGGTGTCAAGTTGTTTTACAACGTGGTAACCGTGGTCGTACAATTCTCTGTATTTGGATTTAAATTCATCGCTTTCGCTTCGATGTAAGTCAATCAATAAATTATACAATTTGTATAATTGAATGTAGTTATAATTCTTAACTACATCAAATGGAATACCAGTACCTTCAGCAATGAATTCGAGTTTTCCAATTATAACTTCCTGTGGAATCTTACCGTAACACTTAAACAATGAGTGTATTGCATTCAGAAGTATTGAGTTTTTCTTTCCAATCTCCCGAAGTTTTGCTGTATATTCGACATTAAATTGATTGATTGTTTTAACACCAAATTTACGAGCAATTTCATCTTTAAACACATTCGCTAATTGCTCATAATCACCATGAATGATGTGATTAATTAACACAACATCATGGTGATTTTTTGACTTGTAGATTTCAGGAAAATAGGTACGATAACAATAGGGAATTATATGATGTCTCTGCAGACCTTCTCTGAGTCCACTAACGACACATCTGGCTTCTCTGATACCACGACCAAACTCTTCATCGTCTTCAAAACCATTGCCCTTCGGGGTAAAGGTTAATCTGATTTTATTCTTGCCAATATTGACAGCAAGTAATCTTTCGAGATACCATTGAGCTTTTTTCTCACCACACGTAAACATATGTTTTCCACTCGGATGGTAAACCTTCCAATTCTCTGTATTCAGATTTTTACTTCCGTATTTCAGAATATTGTTTTTCTCTTTACCCTTAGTTATTGTTTCTATCATTATAAACGAGCATAAAAAAGTTTTTAATCTCTTCAAAACTACTGTTCAGAATATAATCATTGAAGTTTTCCTCAGTGAAAGTTTCCTTGAACTTTGCCATTGCAGCACCCAATTCCTTACCCTGAAGATTAGGAAGCCATTGCATTACCATGTCACCATTAAACTTTTGTGAAATGATTTTGTTTTTTCTGTCTTCTTCTTGCAGTTTAGCCAATTTTATTCTAAGTGCAGATTCAATAAAGTATTCTGCAATCATTGGGAGATAGGTGTCTTTCTCTTTCTCAAAGGGATACTTGGTATTGATGTCATTATCCTTCAAGTAGTTCAAGAATAAATGATAACTACCCCTCTTGCGATTTCTTTTCTTATCAATACTCTTAAGGTTTTCCATTTGAAACATTTCTGCATCAAAGTACTTGCTGTCAATGCAGAAGTTAAAAATTTCTTCCAGAGTATCAAAACCCTTTAGGTATCTGTCGTAATCATATCCACCAAACGCAAAGATTTTTCTTGCATCATTGGTAAGTAGGATGTCTTTAGAGTTGCTACCATGAAAGTTCCTGTACTTATAGAACAGACCTTCCCAGCCATATGATAGACCAAACTTATGAAAGGTCTTACCCATGATGTTGCCAAGTGGGTCATATGAATAGTAAGTCTTTGCAGTTTCCCATTTAGCTTCGGGAACTGGGATGAAATCGATTTGGAATCCCTGATAGTCAAATGAATGTACACCACCATTAGAGTTAATTGCTTGTGGAAGGAAAAAAAGTCCAATTTCCTTTCTGAAGTCAATGTTCATTTCGGGTGTAACTTTTACCAATAAATCCAAATCACCGTGGTCTGGTTTAGTACGATAACAAGTAACAATACAAGTATCTACATGAATTCCATATTGATTTAATAAATAATGGTGTAATGAATCTTGAATTTCCTCACCAATTCTTAGGAATTCGTCAGTGTTTTTTCTTTCAGTGAATACACCGAATCTATTTAATGCTTTACCGCCCATAGGATTTGTTTTTGCAATAATACGAAAACTAATCCAATATGTTACAAAAAATTTAGAATATCTTGAAAGAAATTACGTTTTCTATAATATCTGATTCACTGAATGACCAATTGTCTGATTCATCGAGAAGGTCAAGCAGTTCTTCAATCTTTTCCTTATCGTGGTCGTATGCTTCTTGTAGTATTTCTTCTGAGCTTAATGATTCGAAATCAAACTGCAATACTTCCTCGTCATTGTCCTCGTCATCGTGACGGGGATAGTTTGGTAATTCTTCGACATTATTATCGAGATTAAATGTCCAAATAATGCAATTGCCATGTAATTGAAATTCACCACTTAAGTCTTCGGGAATAAATCTTTCTTGTATGTTTTCGAATAATTCGTTGATATTCATATGTATAATATATTTATAGTAAAATAATTTTACAATAAATAGAAAATATTATCCGAAAAGTCTGTGTTGGTGGAAAAATATAGTCAATCAGACCATATTTTATTTATACTGGTGGAAAATTATCGATAATCAGACATACTGTACTTACCAGAAATCACGCTTTCACCTTCGTCATCACCATAACCACTTAGTTGACTTAGTGCACGTGAGCCACCCTGAACAAACCAACCAGCCATATCACTACGTTGATGTACCACGTTAAGCATTTTATCAATGACAGGTACTTTTTTCTCAGGTTCAGTTGTTCTTGATAATTCGTAGGCGAGTGTAACTAATGGTTTTAAACCATAGTCACTAATATATGCCTGACCAATTTTGGGGTCTTCCATGTAATAGTCCATGAACTTACCTTTCATTTCTTCAAACAATATATTTCGAAATTCATTTTTGTCAGCTTCAATTTTATCATAGAGTTGTTGTACAAAAGGATGAATTGTTGTATTACATTCAGAAGTATTTTCCTTTTGTTTATATCCCGATTGTGGATTGTCGTATGGAATTTCTAATTGGTCTTTATCGAAATATTCGTCAAACACACAATTAACTTGTTCGTCAACCCAATACAAAATATGTTCTTCGTATAGTTCGTCAGCACCCCATTGTGTATGACCTGCAGCAGTTGTTAGTACGTCTAATTTTAACGCATTACTAATCATAATATCTTCAATCATCTGAAGACCATTTGTATCTCTAACAACACCAGTTCTGATAAAATCTTCCCAAATTTTCTTAAGTCTTGGGAATGAAACCAATCTCCAAGGAATGCTTTTTGTAAAATCAGGTGTGTTCTTATTTAAGAAATCCGAGAATATCCATCGTTTTACTTCATCTTCTCTTTCAGAATATTCGTAACCATCGTCATCATATTCTTTGAGAAACTTACGTAATTCTTCATTAATGATTTTATATACTGACTTCATGAAAATACTTTCACATAAATAGTCAATTATGTATAAAAAAGCCAGATTGCTCTGGCTTATATATCAATTACGATTGGGTCATTCACGCACATATAATCTTCATCGAGATTACTGGCATTTATAAAGGTGGTATTCTCAATGATTTTTATACCATAACCACTATGAACGTGTCCGAAGCAATGTATCTTAGGCTTAATACGTTCAAGCACTTCTTTATAAAGACTTGGTGAACCACAGTGAGTGCCATCATAAACACTTAAATCCATAATTGAATACGGAAGGTCGTGTGTTATGAGTACATCTGTATGGTCAGGAATTGCTGCCCAATGTTGCGCAAGTTTTTCCTCTGGTCGATTAAACGCCCAATTATAAAATGGTTTTTGAACTGGTGTTCCATAAAAATACACTCCATCGAGTTCAACACCATTGTCTTGAAGATAGTGAATATTCTTTGGTACAAGACTTCTTGCCAACATACCAGCACGTTCGAAAAGCCAGTCATGATTACCTGCAATAATTAACCTGTGTTTATATTGTTCCAGCTTTGAGTACCATTTCAAGAAGTCACGCACCTGATGCTCCTTACCTTCAGAGGTAAAGTCACCACAATGAATAATAGCATCCGCTTCTGGTAATTTAAGTCGTTTATGCTTATTGTGAGTATCTGATATAATACAAAGTTTCATTACTTACAAGTCCCATCAATTATTTTTGAATTCATTAATTCACACAACAAATTGTTGATACTGAATTCAACATCTTTAAATACTTTCGAACCAAATAAGTATTCAATAAGATTTTCTGAATAATAGTTTAGTTCAAATTCATAGTGTGTGTTTCCAACATTATACCAAGTAGCATTAATATACAAATCGTATTTATTGCCATTTCGTACAATGCTTACAGGAAGTTCTACAAATTTATGAATTATTGTGTCATTAACATTATTTTTTTCTAAAAATTCAAGAAATTCTTCCTTAGTATAGGTCTTGGTATATGTATTCATTGTTTTATTTATTCTTATATGTCACGTCAAATAATGTGGAGTTCTTTTTGTTCTCATTCATTTGAGTTATACGATATTTATTTTTATCAATTTTGTTCACATAGGCTTCAGTAGCTGCAGTTATTATATAGGTTGTATCATTACCGTCAGTAGAAACAACTGTTACCATACTACCATATTCAGTACTTTTTATTGGTTTTATTATTGTTGATTCATTCTTTGCTTGTTTAATTTGATTTTCAACACTTTTATTTTTTTCGATTGAGTTTACTTCAAGTATTCGTTTTAACAAGTCCTTATTTGAACTTCCGTAATCAATGATTAATGTAAGTTGCTTATTATTGTAGTCTTGAAAATCGTCAAATGCAGTGAAACCATCTTCGTAAATCTTATCAAACCTCGCATTTATTTCTTCTTTTAGTTCACCCGTTGCTTTGATATTCGCATCTAATTTTTCTTCAAACTTATCGAGTCTGCCAAAAAATGATGACTTGAATTGACCGAAAACAAATGCTAATGTAATTAATGAAAGCGCAATGCTAATCGTCCATTTAAGTACAAGTTTTGATTTGTTAGGTTTAATGTTTACCTCTTCTACAATATCTTCTAAGATATTTCCCATGTTATTAATTTTTTTGCTGTTGAATCGTTATTTACTAATAAATACTGAAAATTAGTCATTAGTATGATTCAACAGCAAAAATAAAGCCAATAAATTATTTAAGCAATGGAATGTCATTCAATGAGTTAAGTCTCATGTGTCCAATATTATAGCGAGTATTCCAAGGTGCTGAAAATAAGTAGGTGAAGATACCTGCCTTATTTAATTCAACGAAGTTTTCGTAGCTATCATCGATAAAGACCTCAACACCAGCTTCTTTGGCTGCTTCGACTTTACTTTGTCTGATGTCAAGACTAATGACTTTCTTTGCAGGAAAACCATTTTTATCAAGCCATTGTTCAGTGATTTCTTTTGCAACAGGTCTTGAAGTGATGTAACAATGTGGTTCGAAAGGAATATCCTGTGGTGTTATTAGCGTACCAATATTCAAATAGAATTCATCGAGTGTTCCAGCCTTACGCATTTCTGCAAATCTATCACCAACTTTTCTATCCAAGTACCATGAATTTGGTGTTGCACTAATTTCTGGATGCAAAGCGTGCCATGAACCTGTGAAGTCAGCAAGTACACCATCGATATCCAAGCCAATTTTTGGTATGTTTAAATATCTCTTTGGTCTATCATCACCTTGTGGAAATGTGTAATAGAATGCATTGAGGAAATGAACGTTACATGCTGCATGTGCAATATGAAGTCTTCCACTTTCTGGGTCACGGTCTTCACCCTTTTCAATAGCAGCAATATGTCTTTTTAGACTTGCAAGTACGGATGTCCATGACAATCCATTTTCCCAGTTACGGTCAAAGTACTTATTAGCACCATCGGTAAGGACTTGAACAAAGTCTTCAAATGCATGTGGTTCAACCAAGTCGTATCTTAATTTTCCTTTGTTGAATCTCAATCCACCGCCTTTACCTGTGGTTGCAGTGAAATCTTTTTCTTTTTTTTCTTGATTTTCCATTATTACCTGTTTTACTAAGTTATTCTTTTCCATATTTAATTGATTTTTATTTTTTCTTCCATATCCAAATCGGTTCACCATAAACGCCAAGTGTATCTGACGAAATACTCATTGGTCTTTTGGGCATGCGTAGTCCTATTGCACCCTGATATTCGAACTTACCTGTACTTGCAATATAATCATTCATACCATCACAAATCTTAAATAATTTCTTTCTCGTGTAGATGTCACTGATATTAATAATCAGGTGTCCACCACGTTTCAGATTTTCACTTCTGAGTTCAATTGTTTTAAATAAGAAGTTCTGCATCCAAGAATCAAATCCTTTGTACTTCTTGTATGATTGCATATCACTCTGGTCATATTTTTCTTTATCGAAATATGGTGGTGATGTGAATATCATATCAAATTCATCATTGATTACAAGACTTTCGTCTTCTGCACATGCTGGTCGTAATGAAAATTTCTTTGGTTTACCAATCTTATTGTAGTTCGAAATCTGTTCAACATAACCAGCAAGTAGTTTTACATTGGGGTCAATGCCAACATATTTTTTCACACTATCACTCACATGTGCACCAAGTATTCTATCACCCCAACCCATACTAAAATCCAAAACAGTTTCTGGTTGAAAATGGTCATATATTGCTTTGGCTGCACTTGGTCTAAATTGCGCAGCAATGTACTTTCTAAGCGATATTATGTTACGGAGGACTGTTGGGTTTATCTCGCTGACTTTAAGGCTAAAAAGTGCCTTAAAAAGCGTTAATCTGAATTGTTCGGTTTCCCATGTTTTTTGTGGCGAAGGATATCCAGTTGCATCACATTTCCAACGTTCGACTTGGTGAAAATAATCACTGGCTTTATTACCAACATTTGTAATACCAACGTATTCGTCAATAAACTTGTGGTTATACTCAAACTTGTTAAGCCAAGGACTACCTTTAACATATAACTTACTGGTGTCGAGATTCTTTAATGCAAGGTAATCCTCACGCATTTCATCAAAACTGATTTCACGATACGGAAGTTTTATCATAAATAAAACAACAGCATCACTGATTTCCTTAATAATAAACTCTTGTGAATTGCTTTTAACAATGTCACGCCAAGCACTTTCACCAACATGAAGTTCATTGGCGATAACATAGTTCTCAAAGATGTTACTCATTATTCAAATATTTCAACGTTAAACATTTCTTGAAGTTCTTTAAACGGTGCTTCGTGCTTTAATAATTCAGTCTTAATTTCTTCACTAATTGAATAGACTTCCAATTCAGTGATTTCGATTTGATAATCTTCGATGGTTTTGAGTTTTTCTTCTCTTGACTTCTGGCGAATTGACGTTACGTAGTTGAAGAAAGCACGTAGTTGTCCCGGGGGACAATCTGGGTGTGACACTATACGCAGTGAACCAAGGGGTTTGTCAGTTCCATTTTCTTTTAGTTTCCAACGAGCATCAACTCGTGATTCACTAACAAACCCCCTAATCCTTTCCCAGTAGGTATTATTTAAATCAATATTATCCATTAAGTGAGTGTATTTGTAAGGGGTGTACCACCAGTGCCATTACTTGTTAAAATAATGTTATGTAATGGTGATGTATCACCAGTACTATCTGGATTATAATCTAATTTTACAATTCTTTCAGGACAACCATGAATTTCTAACGCACGTACTGCAAGTGCTGCAACCTTTCTGATTTCAGTAAGTGATTCGTCTTTATTCAAATGATAGTTCGCAAGTTTTGATTTGGTCAGGTGATATTCAATATAATTTAGCCATTCAGCAACTGGCTTATCTTCATCAGGCACGTCTTCTTCACGGATATTTGTGTTCCAACGCAAGTCTTGATAATCACGTTCAGCATCAATACGTTTATAAACCTCACTCCTTCGTAGGTTTTTACTACCAACAAGATTTAGTCCTTTTAGTATTGTGTTGCTTATTGTATTAATAAATTCACTTAATGAGTAACTATCATGATTTACGTAGCGAATCATTCCTTCAACGGTATCGAAAAAAGTTACTACTTTAGGGTTTGGTTCATAATGACCATTTATGTTATAACCATTCTTTAGCGTGTTTAATAAGCCAGTTTGTAGATATTCATTAGTAAGTTCATCTGGTCTTGTATCATAACACATAAGGATTTGGTTCAAATCAGTCCAGAAATGACTGTTCGGAACTACTTGCATAAAGTTCGATGAAGTAGCTTTATTAATTAAAGCATCAACATTAGATTTTGGTGCTTCAGAATGCCCAGCATATCCCATAATTAACCACGATTTGCTCTTCTTGAGGCAGATGCCATCTTATTTTTGCGCTGACGTTTCTTACGATAATCGCCACCGAACTGGTTGGTAGTTACATTGGTTAAGGTTATTTTACTTTTTTCAATTTTCACCCTACCTAATGCGGTAACAGTTTTGCTTGTTACAATACTTTTGGTAGCATTTTTAATTGGGTGGAATTTGATGTGTGAATTCTTTAAGAAGTTTATTTTTATCTCACGTTTTTCTTCTTCAGTGAGTTCCTTTTCTTCTTCAAGTTGTTCTGTGATTACTTCGCTAACTTCTTCTGCAATTGTAGTTTCTGGAAGATTAGTTACTTCAGGTAAAGTAATGCTTTCAGGTGTAAGGGTAATTTCTTCGTTTTTTTCAAGTTCTGACATGTTAGAATATTTTTTATAATCGTCTATTGTCAACTGAATATCAGGATATATAACCCATTCATTTTTTCTTTTTGACTTCGACATAAAATTATTTTGTGTAAATCTACATATAATTTTATTTAAATGCAAGAAAAAAGGGAGATTGCTCTCCCTTTTATTTTCAACTTATTCCAAAACAGGAACTTCGACTGGCATTACATAGCTTTCAAGTATTCTATCGATGCTTCGTTGATACTTATGAAGCGGATGTCCGACTTCTGGGTGACGATTCTCAATGGTTGAGAAACTCTTACCTCTGGCAACACCATAGGCAGCATATAGGATTCGTAAATCATAGGTGTTAACACTATGTTTATACGCAGCATCACTTGCTGGCATTTTTCTTTCACCGATAATATGAACAGTTTTTTTCTGATTATTTAAAAATCGTTGTTCTTCTGCTTTTGCTTTAATGTCAGCTTTCATTTTTGCGACATTGTATTTTACTAAATTTTCCATAATAATGATATTAATTTTGATTGTTATTTTTAAAATTCGTGATTTGCGAATTGCGAATCTGATTCACAATTTAATTATTATCACAGCGTTATGGAGGTCTGATGCTAATCTATTTCATAGCTTTAATTTTTAAGTGCAAGTTCTAATTTTTGAGTTAATTTTCGCATTTCGGGCGTACCGTAATAGCAGATTGAAGTCAATTGATTATCAATGTCGGGTTCGTGAAAAGCCACAACAGTTGCACCATTGTCTTGCAATTTGTAATAAAGTCTTTGTAATTGTTCTTCGTTGTTCACAGAAAGTGAAACAACATATTCGGATTGTTCAATCCATTCCCTGTGGAGTTCGGGATGATGATACGCAAATCTACTGCTACTATGTAAGGTCTGCGCTAATTGTGCCCCTGCTGAGAGGTCTTTACGTGTTACTGTTACTAATTTAACCTACTTCATGACGTTTGTTTTAATTGTTAATAATACTCGTGATTTATAAATACGAAATCTATTTGAATTTGTTACAAAATTAGTCAATTATTTTTGATTTCAAACGATTACTTTTAATATTTTTCAATTCCTCACACATTTCATATTTTTCCAATTCAATGAAACGGGTCAATGTTTTATCAATCAGTTCATCAATGTCGAGAGATTTAACATTTTCAGTTTGATGTTTTAAAATGAATTCATAATTTCTTTCGAATTCTTCATCAATAAATGTTCCATTTGGATATATCCAAACATCCGAATCAAAATAAACTGCACAGTCTTCTCTCATGGCATCTTTTTTAAAATATGCTAAAATAAAACGATAATCACAATCATCTTTTTCGTAAACATTTCCCTTCCAAATGAAAGGATATAATTTATCATTATTCATCTATTTTTATTTTTTGACCCACCGACAGGAATCGAACCCGCACAGATTGGATTTAGAGTCCAACGCCTTAACCACTCAGCCACGGTGGGTATTATTCATCATCCAGTTTGAATATATTTTTTCTAATTATTTCATAATTTTTGAAGCACAGACACATGATTTTGAATTCCTTACCTTCTTTCGCCACCTGATAGATATACTTCTCACCAATTTTAATCACCTTCTGTAAATCATTCAAGTTAATTCCCCACGACAGACGTTCAGCTTCAGTACTATTATTTTTGATATAGTCATAGCCATCACAAAAACGTTCGTAATGTGAAACAGGATAGGTTCTTTTTAATAGTTCGAAGTCATGCATCTAATTCTGGTGATATTCAAATCCATATCTACTGAAGAATACGCCTTTATCGTTGTGAATGCCTTTGTCGAGAATCAACAATACCATGTCATCGAGATTTTCTCCGAGTGCCCACTGGTCATGTTCTTTCGCCAAGATGTATCCACCATTGATGTTGATTTTACTGTAAACAACAGGAATACCATTCTCGTCCCTTTCTCTTCGAATAGTTCCGTGGAAACAACGGTCAAAACCTTTTTTGCCTCTACCTGCTTTTGCCATGAAGAGTTCGGTAATTGTTATCTTTAAATCTTTATTCATTGTCGTTTATTTTGTACTTATACGATGAACTATAATGAATGTTACAAAAAAATCAATAAATTAATGCTCTATCAAATAACGTGTTGCTAATCAGCACTTCTACTTCGTGCAAGTCTTCAATCACATCGCTGTGTACGTAGAAGCATATGCCACCGAATTTTAATTTAATCTGGTGAATTTCAAAGTCTGGGTCACTGGCAATACAGAGTTCTAAAATCTTATCAATGATTTCATTCCACTGTGGAACTATGGGTTCACCAATTGAGAAGCCATACCATCCTTGGGGAATATGCTTGCGATACTTTTTAATTAAAAACATATCGTTTTTCTCGGAAACAAAGTCTTTCTTGAATTCAGGATATGACTGCAAGAATTCATAAACGTTCTTATTCTCGTCTGGAAACGTCAGTTCATTTAATTGATACTGACTGAAAATTTCCTGTACTTTGTCGAGTATTTTCATTTTAATTGAGATAAAATTTCATCAAACTCTTCGTCAGTCATATTCAATTTAGTTCTCAATTCTTTTATTGGTGTCAATATACCTACAGCTTCGCCATAAGCATCTTCATGTACAACAAATAAATAATTGCTATATTCCCCTGAAATTGGTTTGAGTAACGTGATTGCCCAATCTTCATCGTAGATTGTGACTGCTGGTCTTTTTACACTCATGCTGGTTAATTTTTATATCTTTTTAATAATATCTTGGCGTTAATGTCACTACCATATTTTTCGGGTTTATCTTCACTATAATGAATCACTTCCCAATTGTCTCTACCTTCATTATTCAACGCTTCTGTTAGTTCAGAATACGACCTGAACTTAACGTCATTTCTTTTGTATTCCCACATATCTTTTAAGTATAAATACTTAAATCATACGTAGAAATACTATTTGCGGAGAATGAGAGATTCGAACTCTCGGTGCGGTTTCCCGCACGGCACTTTAGCAAAGTGCTGGTTTAAGCCACTCACCCAACTCTCCTAAAACTATGCTTTTACTTTATCTATAAATGTTTTGACGTTCTTGTTGTTGATTTTCAACACCTTTTCGCCCAATTCCACGAACATTTCTTCAAGCGTGAGTTCACAGTAATCATCTTTCCAATCAGCAATATAATAAAGTTTTTTGCTATTCTTTATCACGCCAAAAAGGATAGGGTCTTTCTTATCTTCAACCTGTTTCTTGGTTAGTTTCTCACCATTATTCTCTGGGTCGTAATGCAAGATAACGTAGTTGTCAAAGATTTTTCTTTCGTCAACACCTTTCTTTGCTTCATAAATTTCTTCGGGAATGATTCTGCCGAAGTTCTTAATCCATGTAAGTTTCAGATGTTTATCTCTACCAACAAGGTCGTAGAAGTCCAAGACTTGCTTTTCTGTAACGTATTTTTTCAATCCCATTGCAATAAGGTGTGCTTCACCTTTCACAACATCAATAAGGTCTTTCAATTTTTCCAGCAATGCTACCTGACCCATAGTATTTGCCTGAACCAATGCTTTCTCATAATGCTCGGCAATTTCTGCAATTGGAGTGAGTTCTGTGTATGAACCAGAAAGTCTGGTGAAGAACTCAATAATAGATATCTTACTTACAAATTTTTCTTCTTTTTCCTGCTTTGAGGGTCTGAGCAACCATTTTGCAATTCTTTCACGTAAGCTGAGTTTAATGTATGTTGTACCAATATTCCCAGTCACTTGTGTACCCATCCATACACCACTACCACTAATGGTAATTTCTGGCATTTCACCTTCCATTTCACCATCATTAAATCGAGACACCTTTTTGTGTTTGGGAAGATTGCTGTCGATTTCGAAACGGTCAAAGATTTCTAATTCTTTAAGACCTGCACGTTTTGCTCTGTCGGATATCATGACTTCTTGTTTTTATAATAGTTTTTACATTCAGGTTAAATACAACCGATTTTTTTACCAAAAGTAATTAATGTATATGAAAAATATTTTCTTGTTTCAGTTGAATGACAAAGTGGACATGTACCAACAGTTCCTTCTATTATCATTCTCGATAATAGTGGTGTGGGTGGCACTGGAATTTTTTTCATAATACTAATTGTAAATAATTTCAGTTTTTGCACCAATGGATTCCAGTTCTTCTTGCAATTTTTCAGCTTCTTCACTCTGCATTGATTGTTTCAAACAGCAAGGCACGCTATCCATGATGTCTTTAGCTTCTCTGAGTCCCATTCCAAATGCATCTTTGATTGTTTTAATAACAATTAATTTTGCAGAACCAGTTTCAAGTAACATTAAGTCACACGTTTTTGGTGATTCAAAGATATTTGTTGAGTAATGATATAACGTGGCAGACATGCCATGATGATTCATTAACAAACTCGTTAAGTTTTCAAGGTCTTCGGCATTCAGACCAGCAATTTCTCTTGCTAATTTATTGACATTCATATGACAAATATATTAATTTATTTTGAATCCACAATATTTTTACTAAAATATCCATAGACACACCTTTGTCCATTTCTTGAACAGTCAAAAACATCATTGATTTCACCATCAATCACGGCAGTTATATGCCTTGAGACTCTTACAATTAATCTACCTGATGGTAATTCTGTGTGTCGAAGATGTACTTTGCAACCAGTACCAATACCCATAGTAGGTGTCCATGTGTACCCAAGTGACTTGAGATACTTTTCGTAGGTCACCCTAAAAACACCACTGCTTGAGTGTGATTTTACTTTCTTCCTTTTGCCAAGGCGTTCAGATTCCCCCAAGCGATTTAATGCTTCATAGACTTCCTGATAAGTTTTACCAGTAACAATTGCTATTGAGCGACAAACACAATCTCTGGTTGTACCAGTATATCCTGCTGTTCGTCTGCCACCGTCATTATAATTGAAATGGTTCATTCTACTTCTTTGGGTTTTAAATGTGGGAATAATCTGTAAAAACGTTTCCATGCAGTTTTTCTTACTTTTTTCGGAAACCTGATTTTATTTGCATTTGTGCCACAACTTCCACGATTAATAAATGTCTTATTATCTTGACGTGCAGGTTTTGTCATTTTTTTGGTTTCACTATGAAGACCATGCTGTAGTGACTTATAATAACTCCAATGATGTTGCCATTCTTCTTCAATACAGCCTGCTTTTTCATAAAGACCGATAATTATTTTGGTAGCAGCAATTCGTTTATCGTACATTCCGCTAACACCAACGATTTTCAATGAACGTTCAAGAGTTTCTTTCGCCATAACATACTGACTTCTGATAAGCGACATCAGCTTACGTTTATCTTCTCTATTTAGAGATTCAATATTAGCATCTACTTTACTGATTAGTTCCCAATGTGTGTGATAAAATTCTTTTGTAAACATAATTTTTATATTTCACTATTATACGAAGAATGTTTGAAAATGTTACAAATAAAATAAAAATAACGTGAGCGTAGCCAGAATTCTGTTTTTAAATTCATCATTTATCTTTACTCAGTATTACGTTTTTGTTTTTTTAGTTCATTAGTTCTTATTGCGCTTTGACGCATTTTTTCTTTGGCTTCTATAGAAAGTACTCTTTTTCCGTTAACAAGTAAACTTTTACCCTTTTCAGATAAAAGTTCTCTTCGTTTTTTCCCGTCTTCACTTGACCAATATTCTCCAGATTTTTTATTAATTTTTGAGATATATTCGTCAGTTCTTTCGAACAAACCGGGTTTATATCTTCCTTCATTAATGGCTTTTTTTATTGAGTTACTTAAATTAATTCTGTGTTTATTTGTCCACACATAATTAACAACCCCTTCGCCACCATCTGTCATATTAAACAACGGTCCTGTATTCAGATTTCTTCTACCAATACTTTTAATTAACGTACATTCAAAATTTAAAGCATCCATTTCATTATCTGTTTCATATTTTTTCAAGTAAATAATTTTTTGATTATTATTAATCATACTTCTTATTTTACTTAAAACAGGTGAAACAATTTTTGTTTTAGACGCTTTTCTGTAATGTTCATACATTCGATTTCCAGTACCTTTACCAACATAAAATGGCGTTTCGCCATCAAAAAGAACATAAACATAATACTTCATAATTTTCAATTTTATCTTAGCCTTTACTCATAAATACTACGATAAATCGAAAACGCCTTAACCCGACTATTATAGAGTTGCTTTCCCTCTAAGTCTGTTTAAGTTGCACCACTCCGCAGTACAAACGATGTTAAGCAATAGGTACTATGATGTTTCAGTTCCCTATCTAATCTCCTGCGTCCAGCAACGGTGTTCTGAACTTCCTCTACTTAGACATTATGTTGGACATAGTGTCCAAGTAGCGATGAATCCTCTGCGTTATTTTTATAGTGTGACAGGGTAGGTCAATATAATCACACTAATATTCTTGTTCTTCTTTTACAGGCATTGGAAGACTTTTCTTTCTTTTTACCTCAACCAGTTTGGAATAATCATCATAACTATAAACATTGTAACCAAGTTTAATTCCTTGATAATATTTTATTCCATTTTCTTCTTTGAGAAAAATTTTAATTTCACCTTGGTTAGAAATAACTTCATGTACGCCATTGTATTTAACGTAATCACTATTAGGTCTACAATGCAATACGATTAAATCACCTTTCCTTACTGGTTTTTTTACTTTTTTGTATATCTTACCATTGTATTTCATATCAAAGTTTTTTATTATACGAATAATATTTAAAAATGTTACAAAATTGGAGCAGGTAGAGGGAATCGAACCCTCGTCCTTGGCTTGGCAAGCCAACGCATTAACCCCTATGCTATACCTGCAATTGTGTACCTGAAGGGATTCGAACCCCTACACGACCCTGAAACGGGTCTGTTCTCTCCATTAAACTACAGGCACATGGAGCAGGGTGAATATAACGGTTTTTGGGAGTTACATCCACCCTGCGGTGTTTACGACAACAATTTAAATTTAGATGTTGTCAAATCAAATAATTTTTCGTTTCCAGCAAGACCAGCATAATAATCTGCTTTATCATAAGCATCATATTGATATCTTGCCTTAACGTAAAATGTTCGAACTCTGCCACTCGTAAGGGTGAGTTCAACCAACCAGTATTTCATGAGTGGTTTTTTGGTTTTCTTTTTATTGTTAACCATATCTTAATCTATCAGTTAAACTGACGGACTAAGAACTATTTAATTGGTGTATCTTCTTCATAAACAAAAACGTATTTTACATTATTTTTTCTAAATTTTTTATATTTTTCTGGCAAAGCATCACAAGTGCCAGTATATAGATGATAACAATGGTCATGATAATAACCAATCATCTTAACAGTTAATCCTTCCCAAGTATTTGCATATAAGGCTTGAATCATTTGTTATTTCTTTTAACCCTTCTTTTAACAAATTCGTTTCGAAAACCCAAATCTCTCATAATTACCATAACAATATAACTGTTCTTTTTGTTAATTGCAGCAGTAATTGTTGAAAAAGAATTTAGTTCATGCCAATCATAACTACCTAATGGTCGGTGTTCAACGACAAACGAATCATTTTTTGGCATGATTCTGATTCTCTCGTTAATTTTCTTCAATATTTTAGTTTTCATATTACAATTTTAGTACACCCAGAGGGACTCGAACCCCCAAATCTCTTCGTTCGTAGCGAAGTGCGTTATCCATTGCGCTATGGGTGCGTGTTATTTTTGTACCCTTAGTAGGACTCTAACCTGCAACCAAAAGTTTCGAAGACTTCCGTTCTTCCGTTGAACTACAAGGGCAATTGTTAAATATTTAAATACATTCTATATTGTTGTTCAATCAATTTAAAACCAATTTTTTCCATCTGTGGTCTACTTTTATTATTTGTTGTTATAAATATGATAAAACCGTTATAATGTTGTTGACAATATTCTAATCTTTCTTTCGAAAGTTTATCATAAATACCCTTTCCACGATATTCGGGTAAAACAAATGCACTTACAAAACCAATTGTCTTAAATCTTTTCATTGTAAAAAATCCAACAACACCAACTAATTTATTGTCTTCAAAATAGCCAAAGAAATGATGATTTTTCTTTTTTACAATAAACATTTTTTCATTAAGAGCAATTTTTATTAAATTGTTCAGTTCTTTTTTATCGTTTTTATTTAAAAATCTAATCATAATAACATTTTTTTGTACTCCCAACAGGAATCGAACCTGTGTCTAAAGTTTAGGAAACTCCAATTCTATCCGTTGAACTATGGGAGCATAAATTACCTCATCACAACAAATAACATAATCTTTATCTATTGCAATTACTACTTGTTTACACTTTGGACAAATAACTGTTGTCATATCAATTAATTAGAACACCCCATGAGGTTCGAACTCATATAACTTCACTTTAGAAGAGTGATGCTTATCCAATTAAGCTACGGGTGCGAATATAAGAAAAAAGGATAAATATTCCTACACATTCTTTTTTCTTTTGAAAATTTTAAGAGGATTTATCTTAGCCAATATAAAGTAAGATATAAAACAAGACAGCGATACAAGGTAAAAAATTGAAATTGAAAACCAATAACTGCCTGTTGTGTCCATCAGCCACTTGAGTGCTGCATCGTAACCCAATGGGTTGAAAAATGTTCCTAAGAATAGAAACAAGGTTGCTGTTTTTTCTCTGTTTATTCGCATCACAGTCTTCCATGTTATTAGTATTAATGAAGTTATTTTTGAGCCGATGGTAGGATTCGAACCTACGTGGACTTACGTCTCCTGTTTACAAGACAGGCGTTGTCGACCTCTGAACCACATCGGCATTATTTTAATTTTTCGTACATTTTTCTAAGTAAATCAACGTCAAGCACGTTTGATTCCAGTCTTTTGGGGTCAGTAATCACATATAAATCTCTATCGTTTAATTCATTTAAATATGTGCTCCAACGCCAACCATTCATTGCTTTATAACCATAAACTTCTTCAGCACTAATCTTTCCACCAAACATTATTCTTAATAAGAAATTCTGTTCATCAACACCCCAAAGACAAATCTTTTTCAACAACCATTTTCCCAACGAATTTGGTGTAACGTACATCATGAAAGAAGTTTGTGCTAACGTATACATTGGATATATCAACCCAATTAGATATAATTTAAATTTAGAAAATTTACTTCTGTCTGCTTGCACATATTCATCCTGTGGAACTTCTTTACCAATTCCAGCCAATAAATATATGATTTTATTTAATAACATTGAAAAAAACATTACAGGAATAATAACTAAGTAATAAGCAAACATTGCAAATCGGTTTCCTGATATGCCTTTCATCCAAAGCCACAAATCAATTGTAAAACTATATCTATCACTAATCTTCCACCTTAAATATTTTGATAAGTACTTAAGAAACACCCCATTATTGCTCACTTTCATTAATATTAATGAGTTGAGAATGTGGTCACGACTTAAGTCGTTGTATTCAATTTTTTTTAATGATGGATGCCTGTAACCCTGAATGTAATGTCCTTTATTGTCACATTTAAATTCAAAACAATTTCTTACTGCTCTGGCGAAAGGTTCGTGGTCATACGCAAGATAAGCATCAAGTGTTGTTCCAATACTATCACCCATTCCAGCATCACCATTTGGATTCCAATCTGGATTTTCACCCATCATCATACCATATTCATCGATATGTTGACCAGTCTTTTTATTTGCATCAAATCCCATGTTATTTCTTTCTATAGAAAATCATCTTATGTGGTGCGGTTTTATTACCGCCAAAATACAAATCAAGTTTATAACCAAAGTTAAATTTCTTTTTCAGTTTCAATGGATGTTGCATACCAAAATTTTCATCTTCAGAAGTCACAACATATTCAATATAACCAGTTTGTGCGTTATACTTCAAGTGATACTTATACCACTTATTTAAACTTATTTCACAAATTGGAATAGTTGGTATCCTTAGTTTATCATGATATTCGTAACCAACGATTTCGATTTTACTTAAATCTTTATTGGGTCTCCATCCAAATCGTACTGAATTATTATGGTGCATACCCATAGAAAATCCAAACAATTTATTCACATCATATTGGTCAGCATCCTGAAATTGATAGATGGTTGACTCAGTGAACTTAAATCTCTTGGTAATGGAAAATGACCTATCCTTTTTAATTAAGATAGGTAAGAAGATTCCAAAATATGGAAATGGTCTTCTAAGGTTTTTTGGTATTGTCAATTTCACGGTAATCTCCTGTTTTAGTAATCCACCACCATAATTGACGAAACCAGATAAATAGTACAAATGCAATACAAATTCCGAAGAACGTGAAGAATCCAGTATTAAAATCCCAGATAAATCCTGCAATTGTTCCAATAATTGCTGCAAGAATTGCATACCATGCTGATTTAATCACCATGATAAGATTCATTTTAATAAAATCCAATATTTTTTTCATAACAATATTTTTCAATAAATACTGAGGATTTACGATTTGCGCACCGAGAGGGATTCGAACCCCCGACTCTCTGGTTAACAGCCAGACACTCTAAGCCACTGAGTTACCGATGCATTGCGACTTCGGCAGGATTTGAACCTGCGATGGAACTTACGTTCACCAGATTAACAGTCTGGACTTTTCGACCAACTAAAGCAACGAAGTCAATATTATTGTAGTGAAGGTGGGACTCGAACCCACAACCTTGACGATATAAGCGTCCTGCGCTGACCGTTGCGCCACATCACCATATGAACCCAATCACAGTACTATGATTGGGTTCGACAAGTAGCCTTCCAGATGCGCATATTAATAGCGTGGAAGACATTGTTGAGCAAGTAATCAGAATCGAACTGACATCCTCTGGTTGGTAACCAGACGCACTAACCGTTGTGCTATACTCGCATGGAGAGGGACAGGTTATTTATTCCTTTTCGGGACTCCCTCAGACCTTATGAATATATATTTTCATCATTGACATCCCAAGTTCCATCATTTCCTGTTGTCGATTTAATTTGGTTCGGAGAGAACACTAATAAAATATTACGGTCATCAGTAATTAATCCATCATAACCCAACCTTATACATTCAGAAGTACGTTTTTCTCCATCATTATCACCAATTGAAAAGAATTCGTATTCTGATATTGGATTTTCTATTTTTAAATATAGTGACATAACTTTTGAACCTTCTTTTGTTGTTTTACGTGGATAATTTGCAGCATAATTTTCAACGGGAGTAAAGAACATACCAGTTGCGACATAATCTTTATTGGGTTTAAATGAATCAAACTCAGCATTTGTTCCATGATATACTATCATCGGACTTCCATCAGAATTAACCACTTTGGAATTGCCAAACCATTTCCAAAAATTATCATTTATTCCCACAAATTTTTCAATTTCCTCTTTAATAATACAATTCAATCTTGTCATAAAAATATTTAATATAAATACTCTTAATATTTTGAGCAGAAAGTGGGATTCGAACCCACGTTGTGATTTCATCTTTCCAGCTTGGAAGGCTGGCGCAATCGACCACTATGCGATTTCTGCGTTACTGTGGTATCGGCTGGAATCGAACCAGCGACACATGGATTTTCAGTCCATTGCTCTACCAACTGAGCTACGACACCAATTGTGGAACAGGTGAGAGTCGAACTCACGACCACCTGCTTTTCAGACAAGCACTCTGCCACTGAGTTACTGTTCCATTAAAAATAAGTTCTGGGGTGAGCCTTCTACTCACGTTTCCCGAATACCATTGCAGGTAACTTAAAATGTCTCGGAGAACTATCGTGTTAATCGTATTGCCAAGTACGTGTAAATAAATCTACTAACACTCAAATTCCAACAGAACATTAGGTCAGCCTCTTATGCATCCCAGAACTTGTATATCAAAATAGTGTCATGAGCACCACGTTGATACCAAACCACATGATGATATCCAGTGCATGTGATTTTAGCGGAAGATGCGGGATTCGAACCCACGGCACATTTAAGTGCTACAGTTTAGCAAACTGCTGCATTACCACTCTGCCAATCTTCCAAGGACTCCCGTTAACATTTTGTATTTGCTATCCTTGAACACGGGAGTACGCTCAAAGACCATTGCGGAAGAGGTAGGATTCGAACCCACGGGACTTTTACATCCAGCAGTTTTCAAGACTGCCACCATAAACCACTCGGACACTCTTCCAAATATACCCTTTTAACCCTTAGATAATTATAAGCCAAATGTTGATGGGTACTTAACACCAAATGCTTTGTTGTGACGGTGGGACTCGAACCCACGTTGTCTTGCGACCCAGTGTATCAGACTGGTGACTAAACCGTTCATCCACGTCACAGTATCAGACTTTTTTCTACGCTTCCACCGAAGTGTCCTTTAAAAAAAATCAGAAAAAAGGGTCTCTCTGTCGGATTTATCATTCATTAAGATATAAAATCGGGGTTAATGAATGATATTTCCGACATTATTTATGTTTTTACCTTTTACCCAATTCTGGTATGAAAAAGTTTAAGCATTAACACCAAAATACATGTTGTCTCTGTCGGATTTGAACTGACGACCCCTTCCTTATCAGAGAAGTGCTCTAACCAGACTGAGCTAAGAGACAATTTTTAGCGTGCCATTGCGGATTGTACGATACGCACGCCCATTACGTTTTTGTCTGTCTATCTCTGTGTCTCTGGTGTCCAATCGCCCAGAGTGTCCTATAGCATATGACTACTCAATAATGTTTGAGCACGGAGTGGGATTCGAACCCACGATTGTACGCTTTTGCAGAGCGTTGCCTTTGACCACTCGACCATCCGTGCATAAAACCAGCATGTCAATGAACGTCTTACAGCTTTCATAACCGTTGGTTATGTTTTTGTTTATAACCTGTAAGAGCTATATTTGAGCCGTGAACCAGAATCGAACTGGTGTTGCTTGAGTACCACACAAGCATTCTACCACTAAATTATCTCGGCAATATGTAAAGAACTAAAACAAAAAACCCGAATCTTGTGAATTCGGGTTTCAATTTTTTTAAAGTTTTTTTATCCTCTAAAACAACCTACACCCGTATCACCAATATTTCTGCCTGTAAAATCTGAACAGAATATACTTCCTCCATTACGATTACTAATCGTTGACGAAATGTTAATATTGGATACTCGTGTTTTCATTTTATTTAAAATATGTTAATGCGTTTTAAACTAAATACTGTCCTTTTTGTAATTATACGATGCAAAGATATTAAATGTTACATTAAATGCAAACTTTTTTTCAAATTATTTTTTAGAATTTTGTTTAAAACCGTTCTTTATTTCTCTAATGTGCTTATTATGATTACGTTTGCTGTATTCAATTTTTTTGTTTCTCTTGTAATTAGTGTCACCATAATAATGAGTATATGACGATGAACTACGATGAACTGGTGTACAACTAAACGTAACAACCATCATTATTAATAGAACTACTATTGTCAATATTCCCTTTTTCATATTCCAAATTTACCTATAAATACAAAAAAAACGCATCGAGACCGATGCGTTTTCATTTTATCTCACAAAATTATCAGATTTTTTCTTCTTTTTCGCTCAAGTCGAAAGTGAACTCCAAATTCTGACCATCAAGTACTAACGAAAGTTTGTTTTCGTCAAAACTTTTGAATTCGGTGAACCATTTCTTACTGAGAATCAAAGAGAATTTAATCTGTGCAATTTCCTGCAAAATTTTTCTCCTTTGTTTATTAAGGATACCAGATTTTGTTTCAAGATAGGTTTTTAGCACACCTTTTCTCTGTTCTTCTGACAATGACAGGAACATATCAGATTGTGTCTGTGCAAGATATTTCTTAATTGCATCAGCCATAACCCATTCATTCAATTTCAAAGGTGCGCCACTTGTTACTTTGGCAACAACGTCTTCAACTTTAGGTAAGCTGGAAAGACCTTTGATTTTGGATGCAAGATTTACTGACATGTAGAAGTCTGTTGATTCTGCAGATGTTACCTTCGGTGCGAAACCATTGAAGTCTGTAACGCCAATTTCTTTCAACCAATCTGCTGCTTCTTGTCCAAGCATTTCAACGAACGACTTGCTGGTTTTCGGGAATAATGATTTTTTGTAATAATCATAAACCTTCTTATCACCCTGCAATTTAACGAGTTCCCATTCCTGTTTAGCGAGTTCGTTTGCACTAACTGCTTTTACCATTCCTCGGTTTACAATTGGAAGACTTGCAAGGTCAATGATAATCATTCTATCACAATCCTTAGTTGCTTCATTATCATCAAATTTAACACCATTTTTTATTAGCACATCATTTAATTCGTGTGAATAGTTTAATGGAAGTTTCTGAACGTTCACGATACCGTCTTTCACCAACGTGAAGGTGTTGTACTTGAAAGAAGAAATCTTATCGATTTTGAACTTATTTGCTGGAAGAATTACTTCACCTTCAATATAAATTCTAATACTAAGATTTGCACGTTCTTCGTTCCAAACCAAGTCTGTGAGAGGATAACCCCTGTCAGGATTGGTATTCACGAATTTCACATCAACCTTCTTTTCATCAAGTTCTTTCAGAATTGCTGATGCTTCGCTAACACTCTTTGCTTCAGAAAGTCTTGCTTTGTCTGCATCAGTAAGGGTGCTTGCAACTGCAATTTTCTTTCTACCAATCCTGTTGTAAACAAAGTCAGGATGATTTGAATAGAAAAGACAGCCTTCAATGTTACCCAAATCTTCCATAAGGTTCATGAAGCAATAAGCATTGTCGTCAACCTTCTGGATTTTTGCAGTTCCTTCTGGGAATCTCTTCGATGCATCGGCAACACATTCTTTGATAGCAGTTTTGAAAGCGTTGAGTTTCTGTTTTCCGAATGCATTGGCTAACATCTTGTAATAATAGTTGTCACCAAGTGCGTAGAAAATTTTCTCAGCATCGTCATTCAAAAGTTTATCTGAAAGAACGTAAATTGCTGCATACATTGCAGCATTCAATTTTTCATTTTCAGGGTAATGTGGAAGACTTAATTCACCAACAGCAGTTGAACTGAAGAAGTGAATTTCTTTTACATCCGAGCCAACCATGATTTTGTTATCAACGATATTGTACAAAAGTACGCTTCCATCCTGACTTACGCTGAACGCAAAGTCATAAAGGAATTTGTCATTAATTTCAACAACAGTTTTCTTTCCACCACGAACGCTTGATGATATTTTCGCATCGAACATTGGTTCGAAATCATCGAAACCATCACAGCTAATTTTCTCACCACCAAGGATTGATGCCATTTCAGTTAATTTGCGGGAGTCCGCATAGTAACCATATTCAACAAATGTTGAACTCACAACATCATTTTCAAGGTCTTTGAGTGCTTTAGTTACCTCATTCCAAGGACAGTCATTGTTATAACCATCAGTAAGGAAAATCATTGAAAACACACCTTCAGGTCTGTTCATTTTAATTCTACCTACGAGTTCTTTAACTAACTGAAGGGGTTTGAGGAAGGCAGTTAACCCAACAGGACGAAGCCATTTGTCAATTGCATCATTCAAATCACTAAGTGTTTTGAGTGACCTAACTTCAACTTCTTCTTTAAGGATTCCTGCATCACGACTTCCAGAGAACCAGACAATAGAAATAGTATCACCTTCCTTCATAATGTTGGAAAGTTTGTTTTTCAATTGTGTTCTGATTTGGGATAATTCGCCAGACATTGAGCCAGATACGTCAACCACAAAGATATGGTTCGTTTTTTTTGCAACTTCTACAGTTACGTTACTATTAACCTCCTGACTTGCAAGGAAATAGTTTTCATCAAGTTTTACATGTTTCATACTACAATTATTAATTTTACAGTTATTTATTATTCAATCTTATTTTTACAGTTATTATACGAACATTTTTAATTAATGTTACATATTTTCAATCTTTTTTCACAATGCGTTCATGTTTTCCAAGCCAAGCCTCAATATATGATTTATCATTACTAACAAATCCATCGTGACAATCAACCTGAAAATCTCTCACAAGTTCGGCTAAATCGTTGATGGTTAGATAATAACCATCAACGTATTCTTCGCCAACTATTTTGCTTTCCAAAGATATCATGAAAGCAAATATATAAATTATATTTTAAATATCAAAGAACTTTTTAATTAAATACTGTGTTATTTAAAATTATATTTTAAAATATTCTCCAATAAAATCTATTATTTTCGAATGTCTATTAATTATTTCTACTGGTAATTGGTTGGGGCAATTTTCAACAGAAATGGAAAAATTGACATTTTCATTAAACTTTGATTTTTTATAATAGACAACTTTTTCTTCAATTGATTTATTACTTATTTTTTGATTAGCTTTTAATACGAGTAATAATTGATTTCCAATTAGATTTATTAATTGATTAACAGATTCCTTTGAATTCATCACATCTAAATATGAATAATTTTCTTCATATTTTTTCGGAATGATGTGCTCGATACTTAATTTATTGAAAATTAATTCTTCACTATCATCATCTTCCTGAGACTTATAATATTCAAGCAATATGAATTTAACTAAGTCTTTATTAAAGTTAACTGAATAGTAAATCTCTGGTGATTTTAATGATAAAATTTTTTCAACATATGTAATATTAGTACTATGATGTAATTTTTCGAGTTCACTTAATATAATTTTCCTAAAAAAATCAAAACATACTTCATCTTCATTCTCATTTAGCACATTAATGATTTCTTCGACAATTGGTCTAATATCAACATTTCCAAGTCCTTTATATAACTTAAATTGTAAAAAACCGTATTTAATTAATAAATCTAAATAATTACAAATTTTTTCATAATCATTATTATATTTAATGAATAACATAATAATAATTGGATTGAAAGTATCTCTGATTTTAAGTACATTATTTATTATTCGAAGTTTTTCACATATGTTATCATATGATGAATTTAATTCATTTAAATATTTAATAGTTTTTTCTTTTTTTAAGTTCAAAATGTCAATATAAATTTTTGCAATATTAATTGCATAATCAATATCATGAACTGTATTAAAATTGTTATAACTATTAAATATTTCATCAACAAGTCCATTATTTACTCGATGATTCTTATATGTTTTATAATAGATTAAATGCTTTAACAAATTATCATTTGCCTCATAATTTCCATTATCGTCAAAAACATATTTAATGTGATTGAATAATTCTAAAAATTCACTGATTTTATCAAAAACTAAATTATCATCAATTCGATTTTTCTGTTCATTTAATTTACTTTCAAAAAATTGACTTGGTATAAGTTTCTCACCTTTCATTTGGTTAATAAAATGTTGATACTTATCTTCTTCAGAACCAATATACATCATAATTATTGGTTTATTTATTATTGAGTTTACTATGGATAGTAAAAATTTATCGTCTGAAGTTATAACATCAATATTTTTATAAAAATTACTTAAGTTATCGTAAAACATATCAATATCATTATATATCTCACCAAATTTTTCATAAAATTTCTTTATTGTTTTAACATATTTATTGTTTTTACAATTATTATTGCTGATATAATCTTCAAAGTCTTGATTTTTTTCTAATTTTAGAATATTTTGATATGTTTCAATATTATTAGAATTTCCATCATTTGGAATGAAAACTAAATTTTCTTGGTATGTAAAGTAATCGGTTTTTAATATTAATGATTTAAGCATGCGTAACACCTTAATTTTTTTATCATTATTATTGTCAATATATGTGTCAATAAAAAAATAAAGTGAAATTATTAGTAATGAATATGTTGTCAATCGTTGTTGTCCATCGTAACATTCTATTTTTCTTAATGGTTCATCTACATATGAAAATCCCATTGTATTTATACCATAGAATCTACCATTTTCATTAAGGATATCATCTAACAACATTAGACACTTATTTACATCCCAAACAAAATCACGTTGAACGTCATTTTTACATATGATAAAATATTCTTTAAATAAATCGTTTAGTTGTCGAGATTGAATTTTATATAAGTCATTCATGATTTAATTTTTATTACAAATATAATAAGAATTTCGTTTCTTTTAACAGTATTTCAAACATTTATTAAAAAATTCTTCATAATTTTCATCAAGAATAAAAATATATTGATATCCTGCATATTCAACTGATTCTTTTTTTGCATTAAGTTTCTCAAATCCACCTTGTCTCTTAAACCAATAACTGGACTTTATCTCAATAATAAAACTATTTTTAAATTTAAAATCTGGAAGATGCCATTTACCTATAGAAGAATCTAAATATTTGAATGTCGGAGCATTATCAACATACTGCAATAAATTATTTTTTTCACAATACTCTAAGAATCGATATTCATGCATTGATTGATAATATATTTCAGTGTTATTATAATATCTGATTTTATGATTAGTATTGACATTTTCATTATATCTACACATATTTTTTGATGCAATTTCCTTAAACACATTTGTCTTGGAATAATGCTCGACACCATATTTAATTAAAAGTGAATTTTTCTTTTTTTCGACAAATTCTGGTAATTGTTGAGGTACTTCCACTCCATATCTATTGATATTAGCAATTTTTAATTTATCATTAAAATCAGGTAATTCTTGATGATATTTTACTCCATATTTAGCCATATTGGTTTTAACAATCTTATCTTTAATTGTTTGAATCTGAAATACATTATCTACACTATATTTATTGTTGACTGTTCTCTTTACTTTATCTTGATTCCAATAATTTGGTTGACATTTATGTGAACAATATTTATTTGGTTTTCCACGATAAAAATTAACAACATTATTACAATTTGGATTATGACATTTGGGTTGACTATATAATTCAACATATCTTTTTTCTTGCCATTCGAAAGTATCGTGATTAATAGCAAATTCGCTAAATTTACCTCGATGAAATAGGGGTCTATCTTCACACAATCCGCACTGGCATTTAGGCTCAACACCATTCAATTTAGTTAAGACATAATAATCTCCCATCATTAAATTATGTTCATTAAGTAAATGAATAGTTAAATTACCACCGAGATTATTTTTAAACTCTTTTCCACATATTTCACATTGTATCATAAAAAATCCTCCAATATTTAATATAAATACTGGAGGATGTTCGAAAAGTATTAATTGTGGATGGAGTTAGGAGCACTTACTCCAAGAACAACCCGAACATTTGAGACAGCCTTCTTGAAATTCAAATTCAGTGCCACCACATATAGAACACTTGCCCTGACTTTTTTCACCATCTTTCACGTATCGTTTAATCACACGTGCAACACCATTTTTCCAAGTATTGATATGGTCTTCTTTAAAGTTAAGTGATTCAACCAACTGATATGCATATATAATTGGCATTCCATGTCTTAACATTCCAGATATTAACTTAGCATAATTCCAATATTCAGGGTCGAATGCATGATTTAATCCAGTGTGAACTTGCTTAACACCTTCAGCATCGACATATTCAATGTCATACCTTTTCTTTTTCACCATCACTCTTTCTTCGTTCTCGTCAAATGTTTCAACATCGATAATATTTTTAACGATTTCACAGTCTTTAACATTCGAAGGTAAATTGCTTAAACCATTTTCATTTTTACCTGTGAAGATTTCATATGGTCTGCCGTCTTTAATTCCAACAACTGCAATCCATTTCTCCAAGCTATTTTGAAATCTATGAATTTCACCTTTTAATCTCTTTGGACGTTTAGGTGCATGATGTTCGTGGAATTCACCATCCTTTTCCTTATTTTTCTTTTCAGTACTTGATACCAATACACCACTACGACTACCATCACGATAAACTGTCATTCCTTTACAACCACTACGCCAACCTGCTTCATATACTTTAGAAACAGTCTCTTCATTAATATCATTAGGTAAATTAACCGTAACTGAAATACTGTGGTCAATATGCCTTTGCAATCTACCCTGCATTTCAACTTTTTTCACCCAATCAACGTCATTTGAGGTAGCTTTATAATATGGTGAGGTTTTAACTATTTCTTCGAGTTGGTCTTTGGTCATAGTCTTAACAACGTCAATATTATATCCATTGATTACAAGCCACATTTCGAACTTGTGGTGAAATACTGGATATTCCATCCACGCAACACCTTCTTCGTCAACAAAATCAATACGTATATCTTTTTCTTGTGGATTAATCTTACGCCTACGCATGTACACAGGTAAGAATGCTGGTTCAATCCCTGAAGTCGTTTGTGTCATTAAAGAAACTGTTCCAGTTGGTGCAAGGGTTATGAGTGCAATATTTCTACGACCATACTGATACATTTCCATATATAGTAGTGGGTCTTCTTGTTGAATTCTAAGAATAAAAGGATTTGTTAGTTCTTTAGCTTCATTAAAAATCGGGAATGCACCACGTTCTTTTGCCATAGCAACACTTGAACGATAAGCGTTAAGTTTAAGTGTTTTATGAATTTCTTCACTGAAATCAGTTGCTTTATCAGTTCCATAGCGCAAACCCAAAGCTGCAAGCATATCACCTTCAGCAGTAACACCCAAGCCAGTTCTACGACCTTTAATGGTCATACCCTTAATATTCTTCCAAAGATTGGTTTCATAAATTTTTGTAAATGCATCTTCAGGGTCACTTTCTATTTTAGCCAATATTGCATCAATCTTTTCGATTTCGAGGTCAATGATATCATCCATGTAACGCATTGCAATTTGTGCATCTTGTTTAAACAATTCCCAATTAAAACTTGAGTCTTTTGTAAAGGGATTCTCCACATATCCAA
>Ga0316608_1000155_pt1 | contig 36963 bp, 33 predicted proteins | sample MIS2016152B_MG_FD_207673 | JGI IMG/M metagenome (GOLD analysis project Ga0316608, IMG submission 207673) | Microbial mat bacterial communities from Middle Island sinkhole, Lake Huron, Michigan, United States - MIS.2016.152B | ecosystem: Environmental > Aquatic > Freshwater > Lake > Sediment... | reverse complement strand
CATATTCCAAATGCAATTTCCACCAGTTCTCCCAGGCAGGAACAAATTCCTCCCAAAGTATATCTTCTTCTTCAGTCCGGGGAAGGGCTTCGTAGATTTTAAATGCCTCGTCAGCCCGTTTTTTTGCAGCATCAAAACGATCGTATGCAGCTTTTCGGGCATCTGCTGAGATATTTGTGGCTAAGAGGGCATTTTCACTACCATCTATTGCACTTTGTGCCTCGCTGATAGTTAGTATTGCCTGTATGCTTGGTAAGTATACAGTGGCCATTTCATCTTGCGAATTCATTACGCGTTTCATTCCCCAAATACCAATTATTCCCACTATTATTGAAATAAGGGTAATGAGAATAAAACTTCCAAATAGTTTTGTTCCAATCTTTACATCTTTTAAGTTCATCTTTTAAGCATTTAGATATTAGCAATTCATTGATGATATCGATCTCAGGCTTTGTTGGGGCTGATCGATTTCTATAAAGATAAAAGTAATAATGATGCGTAAATGGATTATTGAATGATTTTTATTATTGATTAGTAGTGATTTAGCTCACCTTTTTAAATTATTTAGTGCACCTGTTTTTGTTATAATAAAATTATTTTCGTCTCAGATTTGAGATTGTAATAAGTGATTTCTTACCAGATGTCGCAAAAGGCATAATAGTAACAAGTATCAAATCCTTAAGGATTTTGAGAGTAATTATATCGAACCATCTAATTTATTAGTTACAGAAACATTCTTCTATAGGGATCTACTCCTCAAATTTTAATGACTGAGATTATTCTTAATCCTATATTATTTTAGAAGACGGGGAAAATGGAACCTTAATTCGGATTTATAAACTGATCTTTTGTTTGGGGTTCGTGATTTTGCTGATCGGTATGTATTATCAGTTTATTCTTCAAGATCCCCCAGGTGTTGCGGTAGGTTTGGTCGGTCGACTTATTCCATTCCTCTACAATTTCATTGAGCTTGCTATTTTTTGTAGCCTCGGTCTTTTCGAAGAATTCCTCTACAATTTTCCGCTCCCGTTCAAGGGTTAAGTTTTTGTATGTGTCGAGCTTGCTAAAAATTATTTCTTTATCCATAGCCGTTTCTTTCATCTCTTTTTCCAGAATGTAATCGACCTTTTTGCTGTAACTTTTAGTGTCGAGGATTAATTTTGAAATAAGCGCCGAAAGCTCAATTAATGTCAGTATTATCATGAGCAAATAGTACCGGTTTCGAAGGGTATGGGTTTTGTCTTTGATAAGCAGCGATTGCAATGCTTCGGCCTGAATCAAAAATCCCTGGTCCTGGGTTGCTTTTTCAAAACCGGCAAGCTGATTGTTTATTAAGGCTTGTATGGTGTCTATCCGGGCATCGATCCGTTTTACCTCCGGTTCGGTCTCTTTTTTGAGTTGTTCGTATTCGGCCAGGTCTTTTTTGTAAATCAGTTCTTTTTTTTGCGAAACGGTGTTGTATCCCCATCTTCCGGTTCCAGCCGAACCGTCCATTTCTTTTTTAAACGCTTCTTCGTTGGTAATAAGTTGTTTTTGCTTTTCCGACAGACTGCTGAAAATAAAACGGTGGCGTTCCTGCAAATTATTAAATTCGGTGCTGTAGAGTTTGTCCAGCTCGCTTCTGCGTTCCTGGTTCTTTTTGTCGATTAGAATTACCGCTTCCCTCTTTATATCGGGTTCGTAAAGTTTCAGGATAATAGGTTGCGAAAGGAAAACCCCAAGGATAAGGGCGAGGGCAAACCGGAACGACAAGGCCCAGAAGTTCTTTTTCCCATACGAAATGGAGCAAATAAGGGCACGATCGAAAAGCAATATGAAAAATCCAGCAAACAGACCGCAAACCAGGGCAGTGATAAAACTGGTCATTACCAGCGAAAAAAAGAATGTCCAGGCGAGGGTGGCGTAAATGCCCACCATTAGCAGAATTGCGCCAACAATGGTTGCCCGGTAATTATCAACTTTAGTTTCGGAAATAATATCGTGCTGATGGCCCGAAATAGCCCACAAAATTCTTTGAAAAGTTATCATGCATTTCAATTTTTACGCTCATTATCAATAACTACACATGCAATGTTTCTCTAGGGCGACAAAGGTAGCGTATTATTATTTTAAACCGTTAAACCAATCGGCGAAACAGGGAATTTGTCGGTGAATGGGCTGGATAGTTAGGTGTTGCGAATAACTGGGTTGATTTCGAAGCGACTTTAACTGTTAATGAGTTTTTAATAGATTCTGCCTTCCCGGTTACCGAATGCATATTTGGAAAAGAAGCGGGAATCGTTTACTTTTAGAAGAATAGCATACGAACCCAAAGCTCATCAAAAAGGATTAAATCATTTGTTCTATCGATATGTTAAAAGAGGGAGCTAGGATTTTAAAAAACAGAAATAAAATAATAGTGGTAATTAGGTGTTTGTATGTAATTTCAAAATAAAAAAACATGACATTCAAAAAAATAACCGTTGTAGATAATTGTGGGTTGGCAAGTCCTGAAATGGAAAAGATTTCGTTGCTGTCGGAGAAAGCGATTTCAATCTACCATGATTTTCCTGAGGATGAAACGGAAATTATTGATCGTATTGGAGATTCGGACTGTGTTTTGGTAAGTTGGCAAACAAAAATTACTGCTGAAATCTTAAGTGCATGCACCTCGTTGAAGTTTATTGGAATGTGCTGCAGTCTTTATGGCGAAAGCTCTGCCAATGTTGATATTGCTGAAGCAAGAAAAAGGGGTATTGAAGTGAAAGGTGTAAGGGATTATGGAGACGAAGGAACCGTAGAGTTTATCTTTGCGCAGATAATCTTTTTATTGAAAGGTCTTGGTAAAAACAAATGGAGAGACGAAAATACAGAATTAACAAACAAAAGTATTGGAATTATAGGGCTTGGCACATTGGGACAAATGGTGGCGAAGACCGCTATGCATTTTGGGATGAATGTTTTTTATTTTAGCCGCAACCGAAAATACGAAGTTGAGAATGCCGGAATATCTTTTCTCCCATTGAACGAATTGATGGAGCGTTGCGACATCATTACAACTCATCTTCCTAAAAATACCATTCTTCTTACTGAGCTGGAATTTAAGGTTAAAAAAAGGAATTCAATTTTGATTAATACGTCGTTGGGTTTAACCTGTGAAAAAGAAGCATTTTTAAATTGGATCAGGAACGACAAAACTTCTTTTGCGATTCTGGATGCAGCTGGTTTTGGAACCTTTGCCAATGAATTTTCCGGTTATAGCAATATAATTTTGGCTGATCAGTTCGCAGGTTTTACTTCCGAAGCAAAAAAGCGCCTTTCGCAAAAAGTGTTGCTTAATTTAACTACATATTTAGAAAAGGAATAATTTAAAGGTAGGTTTCCGCGAGAGAGCTGAACCATTACGTTGACCTGACAAATCAACGCAGTGGTATTTTTTATGTGGAAGTAAATGCAAATGGGAAGGTTTACAAGGGGAAAATAATTAAAACAGAATATCACTGAAATGACAATTCGTTTGTTTAAAACCCGTTGTTTTGGTATACTTAAACCCTGAAAAAATGCATTCGTACTTATGAGCAAAAAAGAAAATAATCAACTCGTTAACATTCTATTTAATATTATTATCCCCGTAATAATTTTAACAAGGTTTAGTAAAGAAGAATACCTGGGACCGTTGTACGGACTTTTGGCAGCCCTGTCGTTTCCGTTCTTCTATGGATTGTATGAATTTGTAATTCAGAAACAGAAAAACTTCATATCTATTATTGGCTTTGTTGGTGTTTTATTATCGGGCGCCATAGGTTTATTTAAATTTCCGCCACATTGGATCGCCATAAAAGAAGCCGCAATTCCTTTAGTAATTGGGATAGTTGTGTTAATTTCCACCAAAACCTCCTGGCAGTTAATCCGAAAATTTATTTATAACGGAGAATTATTAGCCATTGACCGGATAGAATCAATACTTACTGCGGAAGGATTGCACTCCCAATTAAACAAAATACTTAACCGTGCGAATGTATTATTGGCTTGCTCTTTCTTTTTTTCGGCAACATTGAATTATCTTCTTGCGAAAGTTATTGTGCTAAGTATGCCTGGTACTATCCAGTTTAATGAAGAAATTGGACGGATGGCCATGCTAAGCTTTCCTGTTATCGCCTTTCCATCGGTATTGATCATGGTATTTATTTTATGGTATCTCATTGCATCTCTGAAAAAGCTTACGAAACTTAGCTTAAATGAACTATTTTCGGAAAAAATGAGGAGTAAAAAGTAATTAGTTTGACTCTTGGCAGATGATATACGTTTGAGATTGCTCAATATTAAATATTGTTTATTTATAGTTCAGCCCTTGTAAAGACAAGAGGGTGTTGCCCTTTATCGGTGCTATAAGGCTTTCAGTCTTAGCAAAACGGTATGGATTTAAAATCATTACTTCTCCCATTCTCTCAAAAACATTTATCCCAAACATTTGTTATGATCTTTTGGCTTTATAATCATTTTTACTATCGAAATCAAAAATCATCACAATATAATGCAGGTAAATCTTTTAAAATCTCCCATCGATTCAGCTTTTCAAAATAATCAGGGCGCTCAGGTAACATCGTTCGACTCGTTTATCAACGAATTTAAAGCTACACTAAAAAAGCTTTTTTACGACGACGATGACATTAACCGGTTTAGTATTCAACGGGGATTGCCACCGGGTGTTTTACAGGAAATAATGTCGTGTAATCCGCTATCGGTAAGTATCCCACTCGGATATGGCGGTCGCGGCGGAGTTGTGCACGAAAACCTGGAACTTCTGGCTGCTGCATCTTACGAATCGCTTGCATTATCGTTAACCCTCGGAATTAACAGTGCACTTTTTATTCAGCCGGTTGCAAAATATGGAAACGATCGGGTGAAATCTTCGGTATTCAACCGCTTCATAAATTTTAAAAATATGGGCGGACTCATGATTACCGAGCCGGGTTTTGGCAGCGATGCCTTGAATATGCAAACCTCATTTGTTGAACGAACCGATCATTACCATATACGCGGTACCAAGCATTGGGCAGGTCTTACAGGACAGGCGCATTTTTGGCTGCTTACAGCACGTAAGCAGGTTGAAAATGCGGGCCTGCAGCGCGATATAGAATTTTTTATCTGCGATACCAGTCACCCTGCTCAGGAAATTGTGGTCGAAGAATATTTTGAGAACCTGGGCTTGTATCAGATTCCGTATGGACGAAATAAAATTGACGTGCAAATACCTAAGATGCAACGACTCGAACCTCATACTACCGGAATTCAGATGATGCTCGATCTTTTGCACCGTAGCCGCTTACAATTTCCGGGAATGGGCTTGGGATTTATAAAACGTATGCTCGACGAGGCAATCAATCATTGCAAAAAACGGTTGGTGGGAGGGCGGTTATTGACCTCGTACGATCAGGTTCAGCAACATTTGGCCCGCCTTCAGGCAAGTTACACCATTTGTTCGGCGCTTTGCACCAAAAGTAACGAACTGGCCGATTTGCGCAACGATTTAACGCCGCTTGGTCTGGAAGCCAATATTTTAAAAAGTGTGACGTCGGACCTGATGCAGGATACCTCCCAAACACTGATGCAACTGGTAGGCGCTATCGGGTATAAACTGAATCATATTGCCGGGCGTGCCATTGTGGATAGTCGCCCGTTTCAGATATTCGAAGGCTCGAACGATATCCTTTATGCCCAGATATCCGAATCGCTTATTAAGTTGATGAAGACCTCGAAGGAGAAAAGCCTTCTTCTTATGTTAAAAGGGAATGAGCTTACAAGCCGTGCCGCCGATTATCTAAAGGAACTGCTGAGTTTCGATATCGACATGCAAATGCCGCAACGTAAACTGGTGGAGCTAGGCCGCTTGATGAGTAGGATTGTTTCGATGGACCTGGTTATTAAAATGGGCGAAAACGGTTTCCGGACCGATTTAATTGATGGTGCCATCTCCATGCTTCGCCAGGAAATTACGAATCTTATCAGCAACTATTCCTATAAACAAAGCACGTGTATGGTGGAGGATTACGAAGTGGACAGCTCCTGGATTAATTTTTCGGGGGCATAAACAGGATATTCTTTTGATAAGCGAATTTGTAAGTTTCTTACATAAAAAAATGGACAAGGTGAAAACTCTGTCCATTTTTTTGATGTATTTGCTAGTTAAAGCAAGTGGATTGAATAATAATAATTTACGCTACGCGGGTTTTACGTTTTGAAGGATATATTCTCCATTATTTTCATTTATTAGAAAATTTTGGTAATTTAGATTTTATCCCCAATTATGCAATTTGCATCAATGTCGTTTTGAAAGGAAGGTAGTTTTTCTTTCACATTATTTGGTAGGGAAAGAAGTTGGTAATAAAAGTTTACCCTGCTTGCCTCCGAAGGGTTTTGAACAGCGAAGCGGGAGGGATTAAAAAACGGCATAGTATTATGGATCAATTGATAAACGATTTTAATCACCGAATACGAAGCGCTTCCCATGCAAAACGTCGTTTGCCATTTCAGGAGATTCCTGCGGCTGCAAGAACGAATTACCTGGACGAAATTTTTCGGCATTCCTGCCAAACCCAAAATAGAGTAATCTATATTCATATTCCCTTTTGTAATAATACTTGTAACTTTTGTTTTTATAACAAGCAAAAAACCGACAATCCGGAATTGGTGGAACATTATTGTCAAACCATCATTTCGCAAATACATTCATTAGCTTCTTTTGAATATTTTGAATCGGCTCCTTTTAGTGCGGTTTATTTTGGGGGTGGTACGCCAACTTCTATTCCGGTAAAACACCTTGCTAGTATTCTTAACGCAATAAAGAGTTCTTTTTCATTAGCGGATACTTGCGAAATAACGGTTGAATCAACAATAGCTGAAATTGATACCGATACCCTTTCAATCTTAAAAAATGCCGGGGTAAATCGCATGAGTCTTGGGGTTCAGACTTTTCAAACTCCTCTAAGGCATTTTTTAGGCAGAAAATCTGATGCCGGAGTAATCGAAGAAAAAATTAGATTGGTTAGAAAGGCTGGAATTTCAAATCTCTGTATCGATTTAATGTATAATCTTCCGGGGCAGACCCCATTAGGCTGGCAAAACGATTTGATCCTGGCTTCTCAGCTTCCAATCACAGGGTGCAGTGTTTATCCCTTAATTGATCCTTCTTCGGGAATTGATAATGTTCAATTTCCGAATCTCAAATATCCTGAAATATCAGCTGAGTATAATCTTTTTGCTGAAGCCGATAACCGGCTTGGAAATCGCAAGGATTGGATCCGTTTCTCGCCAGTTCAATATGGGCACAGCGAATTGGGAAAAGCAACATATATTTCTTCGCATGCGCAATATGCAGATATGCTGGCCTTTGGAGCCGGTGCTGGTGGCCGTTTTGGCGGTTTGCAATACCTGTTTCCTCCAGTTATAGATAAATTTGTTGAAGGGAATGGGAACTTTATAAATAGCGCTTTATCCCTGTGGAGCATTGACAGTACTTTTCAGAAACTCAAAAATATTTTCCGCTTAAGCGAAGGATTAGCAATAAGCAAGGAGGAATATTCGGGACTTGCCATTCATTTTAACGATATTATTGATTGGCTTATTTCGAAGGATATGGTTGCATTGGAGGCCGATACGTATGAATTAACCCAAGCCGGAAGGTTTTGGGCAGGGAATATTTCCTCGCTATTTTCCGAGAGAATCAATAATCGATTGCAAAGTGAATAAATTATGGATAAACAAAAAATGAGGCGATGAGTGACTTGAAAAGAAACATTGATATGCTTATAACTCAGAGGAGCAAATCAATTGCCGAAAAAATTGTTGATAAGCAATACGAGTTACAGCCTGCTTTTTGGAAGCCTTATGGTAGCGAAGGCCGTAAAATAAGTATTCGCGATGCAGGGTACCACTTACCTTTTCTTACCGAAGCAATTCTTGCATCAGATCCTCAGATTTTTAAAGATTATGTGGCCTGGGTAAAAACCTTATTTCACAGCCTGAATTTTCCCGACGCAGTGATGATTAAAACCCTCGAATGCACCCGGGAAGTTTTAAACAACGAATTGCCTTCTGATTTAGCCGCATTAACCGCTCGCTATATTGAATATGGCATAGAGCAGATGAACGAAGAGGAAGTGGCTAATGTTTCCTTTATAAACGAGGCCGAAAACCTGGGCGGACTGGCAAAAACATATATGAACTATTTGTTACAGGGAAATCGTGCTGAAGCCAGTAAACTGATACTTGCTGAAGTTCAGAAAGGGACATCCATAAAAAATATTTATCTCGAGGTCTTTCAAAAATCACAATACGAAATAGGCCGTTTATGGCTTACTAATCAGATTTCGATAGCTCAGGAGCATTATTGTTCGGCTGCATCTCAAATGATTATTTCGCAACTTTATCCGTATATTTTTTCTACCGGACGAAACGGGCACAGGTTTGTTGCTGCCTGCATCGGAGGCGAACTTCACGAAATGGGGATTCGTATGGTGGCCGATTTTTTCGAAATGGATGGATGGGATACATATTATCTGGGGGCAAATACTCCTACCTCTGCAATTATCAAAGCACTACGGGATTATAATGCCGAAGTATTAGGCCTTTCCATTGCCATGCCTTACCATCAAAGCCTTTTAAAGGATACCATTGAAGCAGTTAGGGCTTCTGAAATTGGTCAACACCTTAAAATTATGATTGGAGGCAATGCCATTAATCCCAAAAATGTCTCATTGAGTTATTTTGGTGCCGACGCTTTTGCCCCGAATGCCCAAAAAGCCGTGGAGGTTGCCAATAGTTTAATCTATCCTCAAAATTGATATTCATGTCTACTACAGCTCAGTTTAGAGGGTTTGCCTTAATTTGTGACGATTTTGGAACCATTCAAGCCGTTTTAAAAGATAATATCCACATATCGGAGGAGCCACTGGTAGGTAAATTGTTGTTTAATCTCGTTTGCACCGAAGAACGGCAGCGGCTACTCGATTTTATTCTGGAAATAAAGAAAAAAACGGTTTCGCGTACTTTCGAATTTAACTTCCAGTATCATAGCGATGTGATTCAGTTAAATGTTATTGGGACTTTAGTAGAAAACAGGATATTGGTAATTGCTTCTGACAATCAATATGACGCTTTAGACTTCCTGAACGAATTGCAAATTATTACCAACGAACAATCGAATACCATTCGTTTCTTAGAAAAGGGCCAGGCGCGAAAACCCGCAGTGGAGAATAACGAAGTGAAACTTTTGAACGAAATTACGCTGCTTAATAACGAATTGGTAAATCTGCAAAGGGAATTGTCCAGAAAAAATGAAGAACTCTCGCGTTTTAATGAAATGAAGAACCGGTTTCTGGGAATGGCAGCTCACGACCTCAGAAATCCCTTAGGAGTAATTTGTTCTTATACCGAATTTTTAATAGACGAATGCTCCGATTCAATTTCTGAGACTCATCTTAAATTTCTTCAAAATATATATTATTCGGCTGGTTTGTCGCTTTCGATCATTGAAGATTTACTGGATATTTCCAAAATAGAATCGGGCAGACTGGAATTGAAACCAAGTGAATTTGATATTTTTAAGCTTGCTAATGATAATATCTGTTTAAACAGGGTTTTGGCAGACCGAAAGAATATCACCATAAATTTTGAATCCAACGAGCAATCCATTCTAATGAAGGCCGATGCCAATAAAATTCAGCAAGTACTGAACAATTTAATTTCTAATGCAATTAAATTCTCCTTTCCCGGAACATCTATTCGGATAAAAATGATGAAGGAAAGTGAAAACATAGTTTTTGCTATTGAGGACGCCGGACAGGGAATTGTTCCCGAGAAACTCGATAAGATATTTTTACCATTCGAAAAGGGAATAGACTCAGGTACCGAGGGAGAGAAAGGTACTGGTTTGGGTCTTGCTATTGTGAAACGGATTGTCGAAGGGCATAAAGGGAAAATTTGGGTAGAGAGCCAAGTGGGGAGGGGATCGGTATTTTGGATAATTCTTCCTTTGGATACAATTAAACAGTTATAACCACATGGTTTTATAAGTACCCAAGAAAGACAAAAAAATTACTCACCAAATAATGAAAATTTTTGTAAATTTAATCTTTTACTGATATTCATCCTTAAATGACCGAGGTAGAAAGTGTTTTTACAGTTGATTTACAGGGAATTAAAATCCTGGTTGTCGAAGATAATCCGGAATTATTGTTTGCATACGACCGCATTCTTTCAAAAAAAGGATATACCGTTGTTACCGCTCCCGATGGCAAAACAGCCCTTTCAAAAATTTCGGACGAAAACTTTTCGCTGGTATTGCTCGATGTTATACTTCCTGACACAACAGGCTTTGAAGTTCTTAAGAAATTAAAATCAGACACTGCTACTCATGACATTTATGTTGCATTAATATCTTCGCTTGCTACTTCTCCGGAGCATAAAGTACAAGGACTTGAATCGGGCGCAGAAGCATACCTCCTTAAGCCAATTTCGAATAAGGAACTTGGGGCCCATATCGATAGCCTTATTAAGCAAAAAATAGCAAATGACCATCTAAGGGAAAACGAAGAACGGTACCGTGCCATCTCAGAAAAAGCGGAGCAGGCATTAAAAGAATCCAATGCCTATCTGCGCTCTGTTATCGAAAATAATACCGATGCGTATCTGGCGGCAGACAAAGATTTTAAGATCAGATTTTTTAACAGGATAGCAGGTGTCCTGACTAATCAATATGTTGGAAAGGATTTGGTTGTTGGGGAATCCTTACTGGATTATTTGGAAGAACCCTATTGGGAGAAATTTAAGGGTAATTATTCTTCGGCAATGAAGGGCGTTTCTGTATCGGTAGAAGAGTTCTTCGCCCCGGAAAGTATCAAACCTGTTTGGGTAAACGTTCATTATTCACCATCCTTTAATAACGATGGAGATGTGCAGGGCGTATTGATCAGTATGGTTGATATAACTGAGCGTAAAAAAAACGAAGAGCTCCTTTGTTTAGCACTTGAAGCCAGCAGCGATGGAATTTGGGATTTAAACGTCATTACAGGAGATGTTTATTGGAGTCCGAGGGCTTTTACCATGTTGGGCTATGAGCCCGATGAATTTGCTATTAGTTTTGAAAAATGGCGAGAAATGCTTCATCCTATTGATAGGGAGAGAATTTGGAAAGAAATACCGGAACAAATCCAAACGAACCAAGGGGATTTTTCGATTGAATATCGAATTGCAGGAAAAAATCAAAATTGGGTGTGGCTCAATTCACGGGGTAAGGCTATCCAGACTGATTCTTCCGGCAATATCCAACGGATGATTGGTACTCAGTTAAATATTACCGAGCGAAAGCTGGCGGAGGAAGCACTGAGGGAAAGTGAGGAAAAATACCGGTTATTACATGAAAATGCAGGTATTGGTATTGGATATTATACGCCAGACGGCACTATTATTTCGTTTAATAATGTAGCAGCCAAACATATGAATGGAGTTTCTGAGGATTTGGCAGGAAAATCCATTCATGATATTTTTTCAAAATCGGAAGCACAGTTATACCATGATAGAATTTGTAAGGCTGTTCTTTCTGACATTCCGGTTTGTTATGAAGACCTTGTTCAATTACCTGTGGGCAATAAATATTTTTTAAGTACCATTTCAAAAATAACCGGTTTAAATAATAATATAGTTAGAGTTCAAATTATCTCGCAGGACATATCGGAACTCAAAAAAACGGAAAAAGACCTGATTAAAGCCAAGGAGAAAGCTGGAGAAAGCGACCGGTTAAAAACGGCTTTTTTACATAATTTGAGCCATGAGATTCGCACTCCTATGAATGCGATAATGGGTTTTTCTGAGATGTTGGTTCGAAGCTACAATGATAAAACCAGGCTTGAAAAATACTCAAACATAATTATTGAGAGGTCAAGAGATCTTATGGGAATTATCAACGATATACTTGATATTGCCAAAATTGATGCGAATCAATTACCTGTTAATTCCGAGCCTTTCAAATTAGGACCGCTTTTTCAGGAAATCAAGAATCATTTTATTGATTATCAGAGGCAGGTTAACAAACAGCATATAGTTTTTGATACAGACATTTCTCAACTTCCTTCTGATATTGTTATAATCACCGATAGGGTAAAATTGAAGCAGATATTTGGGCACCTGATTAATAATGCATTTAAATTTACAGATAAAGGTAAAATTGTAATAGGGTGTTTTCCTGACAAGGATGAACAATTTGTATTTTATGTGGAGGATACCGGAATTGGAATACCGGTTGATAAGCATGAATTCATTTTTGGACGGTTTGCCCAGGTCGATCATAAAGAGGCGAAATTATACGGTGGCGCGGGGCTTGGATTGTCTATTGTAAAAGGACTAATAAATTTATTGGAAGGTAAAGTTTGGGTTAGGTCTGAACCCGGGAAAGGCTCTGTCTTCTACTTTTCGCTGATTAATAGATAGTTGTCTTGTCAATTTTTTTTATTTGGTAAAGTTTTATCGCTAATTTGTTTTAAATAAGCATTGTGCATCTTCTTTTCCGGAAGTGTGTTTATTTTAAACTTTCCGGTCAAAACTTTTCTACTTTGGTGTTGTTTAGGTTTATAAATATAATAATATGGCAAACAAAATTCTTGATATAGTAAAGCCGGGAGTTCTTTCGGGCGATGATGTTCAAAAAGTATTTAATGCAGCTAAAGAGGATGGCTTTGCCATTCCTGCTGTTAATGTTGTTGGTACAAGTACCATTAACGCTGTTCTTGAGGCAGCCAAAGCGGTAAATTCGCCTGTCATCATCCAGTTCTCGAATGGCGGTTCAGTTTTTTATGCCGGCAAGGGATGCCCGAACGGCAACCACGAAGGAGAGATATGGGGTGCCATATCAGGAGCAAAACACATCCATCACCTGGCTTCGGTATATGGAGTTCCAGTAATTTTACATACCGACCATGCCGCTAAAAAGCTGCTTCCGTGGATTGATGGATTGCTGGAATATGGTGAAAAACATTTCAAGGAATATGGCAAACCGCTTTTTAGTTCACATATGCTCGACCTTTCGGAAGAATCGCTCGAAGAAAATATTAAAATCAGCGGCGAATACCTGAAACGCATGAGCAAGATAGGGATGACCCTCGAAATTGAACTTGGGGTTACCGGTGGCGAAGAAGATGGCGTGGATAATTCGAACGTGGATAATTCCTCCCTTTACACCCAGCCCGAGCATGTCGATTATGCATATGAGCATTTGAGTAAAATTAGCAAGAGCTTTACTATTGCTGCATCCTTTGGGAATGTGCACGGTGTTTACAAGCCCGGCAATGTAAAACTGGAACCCAAAATACTGCACAAATCGCAGGAATACATTCAGCAAAAACATAAAACAGGTAGCAAACCGGTGGATTTTGTGTTTCATGGAGGATCGGGTTCTACCCGTGAAGAAATTCGGGAAGCGATAAGTTACGGCGTTATAAAAATGAATATCGATACCGATGCGCAGTGGGCATTTTGGGATGGTATCCGTAAATTTGAAGCTGCCAACCGTGCATACTTGCAAGGACAAATCGGAAATCCCGAAGGAGCCGATAAACCGAATAAAAAGAAATACGATCCGCGTGTTTGGTTACGCGAAGGTGAAAAAACATTGGTCGACCGGTTAAAAGTTGCGTTTGAAGACCTGAACTGTTTAAACAGGAATTAAGGGATATTGCTGGTTTAAATGATTTGTCATATGGAGCGGAGTCGAAATGTGGCAAATCATTTGATTTTTATACAAGCCCGACTAAAAATTGCATTTGAAGCTCTTATTAAATGAAATCGTCCGGAGACTGCGTTAAGCTGAGATAGCCACCAATGGACTAATTAGTGTTAGTAAGAAAACGCTCATCTTCTCCCACACACCCCATTAACTCCCCTAAAAGGGAGAACCTCAAAGCGATTTGGATTAGAATCTTACATTTTAGGGGATTTAGGGTGAGCGTAGGCAATTTATCCAACTATTGAGTTTTCTAACAAGCACTATACACCCAATTATGATCAGTTAATGGAGTTTGTCTTTTTAAGATTTCGGTAAATGCATTTTACACTTTTGCAGGAATCGCATACATACTCCCGGTAAACTGCCTTTTCACCTACACCGATTATTCCGCTTACCGATTTGATGGGAATCATTAATGCAGTATCCGAAAGTTCTATACCGCATGGTTTTTCCGGAAGAAAACGGAATAGTTTATGTTGTTCCGAAACATCCCAGTCGCAATACCCCGGACTGTAGCGATTGGTAATATTTGTCCCGTTAGTAATACAATCGTTTCTTAATTTTTCCTGAATAATATCCATGGCCGATTCAACAATTACCGAACCAATTACATCGGCAATATATCCTTCCACCAGATCGCCTTTTATTGTTAATTCTTTCGATAAGGCGCTGATTTCTTTTCCGGCAGTACAAACAAAAACAGCAATCTTCTCCGTGCCTTTCATGTAGTGAACCACCTGCTTTCCTATGTTCAGCGAAACTCCATTTATTTTCATGCTTTCCGGTGAAAATACCGGGGATTCTTCTACCAAACTAATCCCACCGTTTATTATCATTACCGGACTAACTTGTTGCAGTATTTGCTGAATAATTTCGGGGTAGGGGGCTGGCAGTTCAGCATGTTCATACCCCAATAACGAGGAAATTTTTGAAATATCAAGGTGTATTTCGTCGAGGGTAAATGCGAAGGAGGTAAATTTCATAAGCGAGAAATGGTTGCAGGATGTTTTTCAGAATAAAGGTAGGGAATAAATTCAAAATTTAATTGTATAAGTGCAAAAGTACCTCACATCGAATATGACTACTTGCAATTTTAATTTTATTGATCTTTAGTGATAGTCCTTTTATAAATTATCCCGGAGGGATAAAATATTTATAGAAAAAGATTTTTAACGTTTAAAATAGTTGACCCCAGCCGGGGTCAAACCATCATTTAGATGAAATCGCTATAAACATTTGATATCTCTGAGGGCATTAAATGATATAAATATCGCTATATCAGCAAACCCTTACCTGAGTCGATTGCTAAAATAGTATCCCTCATAAATTCAGGTTGCTAAAATCATCCCCAAAGTAGGAGCATAAAAAACAACGCCTTAAAACCGAAGTTCTAAAGCGTTGCAACCTAACACCAAACGTACTATTGAAAACCAAAAAACTATCCTTTTCCTTTATGTCCGAATTTATGCCCATGTTTTTTAAACTCGCCGCCATCTCTATATTCGTTATGCTGGAGGTCAATTTCCTCATTAGTTCCATTGGTGGCAACCGTTGCTACACTGTCGCAGGTGCCATCGCCGTAGTCAATAACAATGGTATTTCCTTTTTTTAACAACTCTACCGTACCGCTCTTTATAAACCCGCAACTCCTGTCGAAGTATAATGGTTTGGTAATGGCGCGGCTATAGGTTAGGCTATCGTTCAGGGTGATGGATCCCTGGCCGGATTTCCAGTAAATGTCGTCCGATTTATCGGTGGTTTCAAACCCGCTTACCCACTCAATAGTTTCTTCGTTTTTCTGGGTGCTTATATCCGAATTTTTGGTAATGGTCTGCGCCCAGCTTTGTTGAATTTCCCAGTTACCAGAAGCATTTTTGCCTAAATTTTTGAGCGAAGCTGTTAAATCTACTTTTATGCTATCGATATAGAAATTTTCGTAAACTATACTTTTGGTTGCTCCGGCGGTTGTGATGGTATCGGAGATAGAAATAACTATTTTCCCTTTTTTAACATGTCCTTTACGGTCAGTGCAACCGGTGCCATAGTCAATGGTAATTACTTTAGGGTATGTTGCACTGCTTACAGTTACAATTGCGCAACTATCGATATGTGGAATTCCAAACCGTATTGGTCCCTTTCCATCCATTTTCCAGTTAGGCCTGAATCCGTCAAACTGAACTACATGATCGGATCCATCAAATTTCTCGACCGAAACGCTTTGAACTTCTGAGGTATTCACCTCGCTTACCTGGGTATTTAAAACGTCGGCTACCGCTACATCTAAATTTGAGGCTAAATCTCCTCCACTGGTCAAATCGTTCTTTTGGCACGACATAAAACCCAAAGTTCCGGCTACTAATATACTTACCATTACTCTATTCTTCATATTCCGTTTTTTTAGATTAGACTTATGTTCTTTTTTCTATTAATACAGGCATGTTTATTTTTACCCTACCGGTAAAACAGTATTTTATAATGTATAGTATTAAAATCTTAATTTTAAAAGAGATCCTTTTTACTAAAATTAAGGCAATGCTCGAAACCATTGCCACATATATCGAATCGCTCTCCAAACCCAAAATAGGGATTATTGAATGTAGTCAGGCCACGCAACAAATGGCGGTACTTTTTAAAACAGCCGACCCGGCCCTGGCCAATATGGATTTAGCCGTAGAAATAATCCGCAGTGCCGAATCCAATTATTACAACGGCTATATGGCATCGCGCAAGGTAGCAGGAACCGGTGGCGGCTTTTTGGCAATAGGGACAGGTAGCCGATGCGGCCAGCGGAGAACCGTTAAAAGGGGTGACCGTTACCATTACTCCGCAAAACGGAACGACCCAAATGAAAGCGGCAGGCAATGGAAACGACCATGGAACGGTTTCGGCACAGCTCACTAAATAATCGGCTAAGGTGAAATCGCTGGCACCGGGCATGTATACCGTTACGGTATCGAAAAACGGCTATGCCGACGAGCAGGTAATGGTGGCCGTTAGCAACGGTGAAATGAGCGAGGTGCGTGTGGCGCTCTCGAAAAACTAAACATTGCGTGTAAAAAATAAGTTAGGTGCCATCTGTGCTATGGAAAACCATGTGAAAGCGGGGTTTTCTGTTTTATTTGGAAAAGAGTTCCAAACCGTTTACATTTATCTACGGAACAGCAGCCGAAATTGATTACTGTTAGAAAGCCAACATGTGAGAGAGACTATCAATTTAGAACTGTTTAGTTGAGGTTTGTTGGCGGGGAACCAACGTATTTTAAAAACAAGTAGGATATAGAAAACACAAACGGTTGAAAATGAGGATGACTTTTAGTAAATAGAATTATAACAATAATGCTGATATGCATATGCTTGGGAGTAGATGTAGGAGCGATTCCGGTAAGTGGATTTAAATATTTATCTTTGATTTATAAATAAAGAAATCATGAATAGGACGGCTAGATTTAATTCAATTGAATGTACTCAAAATAATAAATCATTCTATATTTCTATACTTCCAAGTGATGTATTGAAGAATATTTGTTTTGTTTCAAGAAGGGAAGAAAATTCAGAAAAAGGTTTTCAACGTTCATTAAATGAAACAAGAGCTAAGGATATAGCAAAATATCTAGATGATTTTAAAGGTGTTATACCTTCAGCAATAATATTAAGTGCACAAGACAATTCAAAATTTTTATTTGATAAGGAAAAAAACGAAGCTGTGTTTGTTATAGCACCAAGTTCTTTTATGGTTTTGGATGGCCAGCATAGATTATATGGATTATTTAAAGCTAAAAACTTATATAATATACCAGTTATCATTTTCAACAAGCTTAATACCGCAGATGAAGTTAAGTTATTTATAGATATTAATACAACTCAAAAAGGAGTTCCTTCTACTTTACTATTAGATATTAAAAATCTTACTGGAAGAGAAACAAAAAAAGAAGATAAACAAAGACAACTTTTTGATAAGTTAAATTCAAATAGTGTACTCGCCGGGTATTTATCTGCTTCAAAAAGTAAAACAGGTTTTATAACAAGAGTATCTTTTAATTCTGCCACTAATGAAATATTTGAAAGTGGTTTTTTTCAGGATAAAGATGTAGAAACAATCTATAAAGGCTTAAAAAATTATTTACAAGCTTCGGAAAAGGTTTTAAAAAAGAGTAAATCAGAGAAAGCAAAATTAACAAACGCTACATTTTTCAAAGCACTTTTTTCGATATTTAATGAAGTGATTGATAAAAGTTTAAAGGACTATGGGGACTTAAAGCCAGAATCACTTGAAAATGTTCTTGAGCCAATATCCAAATTAAGTTACGATAATTATACTGGAACTAGTAATGCCACTCTTACAAGGATTGTATCTGACATGCGCAAAGAATTAAATGAATATGAAAGAAGATACATAAATATGCCTAATTCTGATATTTTCTAGCAATGGAATTATTAGGTAATGCATTCATTAATTTAAGAAATTGTTATATAATTCCTTTAGTCCAATATGGTATTCAAAGGAATAAAGTGAAATATTGGAGTTTTAAATCAATTATAACAAATAATATCATTTCGCTTAATTCTGTTTCCAAAAATACTATTGAATTAGAAATTAGTGAGGATGATTTTTATAAAGCAAGTCTTTGCGATATCGAATTATTCAAAAACAAGTCGATTATTCAATATGTTGAATATTCCTCAATAAAAAATAAAAAATCTACTTGGGCATTTGTATCCCTTTATTATCATTTCTTTTTTACTGCCACAACTTTAATGAGAATGTTACATAGAGGATTTATATATCTTGATTCCACACATGTGAAATCTATTGAGAACTATTCTCTTGCAATGTATTCAAATCCAATTAGACTTGATTCTGGTAATTTTTATTACTCAGTTAAAGGGAAGTCAATTACTGGAAATGTAATTATTTTATTAAGTAATAAAGGCGAAGGAATACATCAATTAACTTGGTTACAAATGGAGGCTATATTACATCAGGAAATTATTCCAAATGCAAGTAATGATGAAAGCTTATTATATTCTCAACTTCTTACAATAATAAATTCACTTGATTCGAGATTTCCCTCGGTATTAAGAAATAAATTAAATTATCCTTCAGAATCAAGCCTTTTGGATTTAGAAAAAATACTTCCTGAGATTAAAATTGATTTAGTTTCAAAAAATTTTTATAAGAGTTTTTTAGATATTAAGCCGAATGATAATAGCATTGAAAACCAAATTTTAATTACCTCATGTTATTCCATGTTGATTTTTAATTTAGTACAAAATTTATATCAGGAGTATGAAACAAGAAGCAAGTTTCATAAAGATTTCCAAAAAGAAAGGAGAGACTTCTTAAATGAATATAAAGTAGAACTTATTGAATTATAAATAACTACAACCAATATCATGAAAAAAAATTGTCTGTAAGTCGGTTAGCCATATGTTGTATTCTGCATCAAGTTCATTGTATCTGGATAGGGACATTCTCTACATTCTCTTTCAGACTATTATTATAGCCAATGTTAGTAGGACATTGCAATGAATGAGCAGATCACTAAAATTTAAACACAAAAGTAGGACAAATAATATTGACAATTTACCAAACCCTAAAAGACACTGTATAATTGAATATCAAGTGAACTGACCTATGAAAGAAATATAATGAAAAATTTAACAGAATTTTTATCGGACTTGGAGAACTATGAAAAGAAGGGGAAATTTCATTTCAATGTTAATGATGTTTTAAGTTTGGTTTGCAATATTCCTAAGAGAAATGATTATAGTGGCTTGTACCTTTTCTATACACAGGACAAAGAACTTGTTTATGTTGGTATTTCTGGCAGAAAGGGTTCTGTAGGAGATATTATCCACAGAAAAGATGGGCTTAGGGGAAGATTTTTAACCGGTAAACAATTTGGTGACAGAAGAAGTAAAACCCTTCCAATTCAAATGAAGCTAGATAGTATTTCAAATTTAGAAATTTATTGGTTTGTTACATTTGGTGAGAGTGCGAAAGACATTCCTAGACCCATTGAGAGGGCAATCATCGAAGCATTTAAATTAGAAAATAATGGTAAACGACCAAGATGGAATAAAAAAGATTAAAGTAAAAAGACAGCCGACTATAAATTTTTAGGATGGACTTGCAGGTTAGAAAGTGCTGACTTTTATTCACACCCTTGGTTAAAATCGGCGTTACCGATTTGGAAAAGCGCCCCAAACCGGGTACGTTTATCGCCGGTACAGCAGCCAAATTTGACTATTGTGCGAAGGCAAACGTTTGAGAGGGAACCATCCATTTAGAACTGTTTAGTTGCGTTTATTACCGGGTAACCAAAGTATTGTAAAAGCAAGTAGGTTGTTGAAAATAGACGCAGTTGGAAATTGGATTGTACTTTATTAATAGAGATATAAAAGTAATACTGATATAAATTAGTTGGGCAACATGCTAAAAATGACTCACTGCCAAGTAATAATTCGGATTTTTGATTGATTGAACTATGGTTTATATTTGAAAAATATTAGTAATTTGTAAATTGTGGAATTAGATAAAGTTATATTATATAGAATCACTCATATAGAGAATATACCTCATATTCTTCAGTTTGGTCTTACACATAAAGACTCCATTAATAAAAATCCAGATTACAAAAATATTGGTGACTTAAGCCTGATTGATACTCGGAGTAAGAAAAAAATAAATATAGACAATGGTGAATTTAACCCTAATAATAGCATCGCATCTATTACTTTAGGAGATTTTATTCCTTTTTATTTCGGTGCAAAAATGCCAATGCTTTATGTGGCTCAACATGGTGGGAATTTCGTTGAAAAAGCTACCTCATTTACTGATATAATTTATTTGGGATGTGCTGTTAGTAAGATAATTTCTTCAAAACTTAATTTTTACTTCTCAGATGGCCATGCGACAGACATGCTTACCTCGTTTTACGACAATTCAAAAATTAATGAACTTGTAAATATTGTTGATTGGGATGCAGTAAAATCTTCATATTGGGGAGGAGCAGAAAACTTGAATATCAAAAGAAAAAAGCAAGCTGAATTTTTAGTGTCTGGAGATTTATCACCAGATTTTATAACAGCTTATGGATGTTACAACGAAGAAGCCAAAGCCAAATTAATATCTTTAGGTTTAGCTAATGATAAGATTAAGATTATTCCTCAAGCGTACTATTAAAACTAAAGGCTATGATAAAATATATAACAGGAGATATCTTAGAAAGTGGTGCTGACGCATTAATTAACACTGTAAATACTGTTGGTGTAATGGGTAAAGGTATTGCACTGCAATTTAAAAAGGCATATCATAATAATTATAAGGCATACGTTGAGGCCTGTAAAAGAAATGAAATAGAAATAGGTAAGGTATTCATTGTTAAGGATTCAAACCTTAGTTCAGGGACAAAGTACATTATTAATTTTCCAACTAAAAAAGATTGGAGAAAACCTTCTGAATATAGTTTTATTGATGCAGGTTTAGATGATTTAGTTCGTGTTTTAAAAGAATATAAAATAAAAAGTGTTGCTATACCTCCATTAGGTGCTGGGAATGGAGGCTTAGAATGGGAGAAAGTAAAAAAAATAATAGAACAGAAACTTGGTAATCTCGATGTTGAAATAGTAGTTTTTGAACCAACTCAACATATAAAAGAACAATTAAAAAAAGAAAGAGTGAAATTGACAGATGCAAGAGCATTACTTCTTTATGTTTTATATGATTTAGTAAAAAACGGCGAGTATGTTTCGGAATTTTCTAGTGAAAAAGTATGTTATTTCTTACAAAGATTTGGAGCTAAGAAATATTTTAATCTTGATTTTAGTCCAAATTTTTATGGACCATATTCTGGTAAGGTTCGATTTGTATTAAATGTATTGAATGGAAGCTATATAATGGGATATAGTGATATGAATAAAAAACCATTTGAACCTTTAACTTTAATGTCAGATGGCTATGATGTTGTAAAAACTCATATTGAAAGTAATTCTGAGTTAAATAGTATCGCAAAGAAAACGATAGATTTCTTAACTGGTTTATATTCAGATTTTGCACTTGAACTATTATCATCAATTGATTTTATTACAACAAATCAGAACTCGTTTGAAAAAGACATGATAACTAGAGAGTTGGAAAATTGGAGTGATAGAAAAAGAAGTATGTTTTCAAATCCAAGATATATTGATATCTCCGTTAAGCAATTACAAAACGCGGAATTTGTATAAAAAAGCACGATTGCCCAACATCATATAAATTTTTATTAGAGCGGAATTACCGCTTTTAAAGTGCGGGCTTCTAGTTAATCCCCTTGGTTAAAATCAGCTTTACCGATTTGGAAACGCGCCCCAAACCGGTTACATTTATCGCCGGTACAGCAGCCAAACCTGATTATTGTGCGAAGGCCAACGTTTGAGAGGGAGTTTAACCATTTAGAACCCGTTAGTTGAGGTTTGTTATTGGGTAACCAATTTATTGTAAAAACAAGTAGGATATTGAAAACAGAAGCATTCGAAAATTGGGATGGCCATTAATAATAGAGCTTTAACATCAATATTGTTTTGCATATGTTTATGCGCCATTGCAAGAAAAATAAACAGTTATGTTTAATTTAAGAAAAGCAAACAAAGGGGATGAATCCAAAATTATGGATTTAGTAAAAATAGTACTGTCTGATTATGGTTTAAAAACAAATCCTCATGAAACAGACAAGGATTTATCTGATTTAGAAGATTATTATTTTAGTAAAAATGGTTGGTTTGCCGTTATAGAAAAGGAGAACGAAATTATAGGTTCGTATGGAATTTTTAAAATTGAGAGTAAGACTTGTGAATTGAGAAAAATGTATTTATTAAATAATTATCAAGGACAAGGACTCGGCAAATTAATGATGGATGATGCTTTTAAAAAGGCAAGAGAATTGGGATATTCCAGGATTGTTCTGGAAACAAACAAATTGTTAGGTAAAGCTATAACTTTGTATGGTAAATATGGATTTGTTCAATACAATCCACCTCATTTATCGGATAGATGTGACTTTGCAATGAGAAAAGAATTATAAACTACTGTGTTATACATCATATATATTTTTTTTGGGCGGAATTGCCGCTTTTAAAGTGCGAGCTTCTAGTTACCCCCTTTGGTTAAATCGGCCTAACCAGATTTGGAAAAGCGTCCCAAACCGGTTACATTTAAAAGCGAAATATCAGCCAAGCATGATTATCGTGCGAAGGCCAACGTTTGAGAGGGAGTCCATTCATTTAGAACTGGTTAGTTGTTGTTTGTTAACGGGAAGCTAACATATTGTAAGAACAAGTATTTGAAAAAGGGGTGAGCTTATTAATTAGAGATATAATAGTATTGTTGGTATACTTAAGTTATTGGGCATTTAAACACACACGCAACATAAAGACAGTTGGACGATTAATAAAATGAAAACACAACATTTTTTTGGATTTTAAAATATTAGATTTATCACATAATATATAACTATTTTTATGAGAGTTCTTCAGCCAAATATTAATAAACGATCCATTATAAGATGGAAAGTCTATTTTGATAGATCAAGGATGTATATTGGATATATTCAATTCTTCCTTATTGGGATTGTCTTTCTTAAATCCTTTAAGGATAACCCATGGGGTGAATGGATATTCAATTATGCAATTATTTCTATACCGATTGCATTTCTCTTATTTGTAATCCTCTCATTAGTATTAGGCTATTTCGATTCAAAACTCGGACTTAGAGAAGAAGAGCAAAGAAACCTTTCGAGATCGAATCCTGTAATGATGGAAATGCTCGATCAGCTCAAAGAACTTAATAAAAAGATAGAATTATTGGAGTCGGAAAAAATAATAAAACCGCCCTATAACATCATATAATTTTTATTGATGCGGAATCACCGATTGTTAAGGGCTTGCATCTATTCATCCCCTTGGTTAAAAGGCGTTGCCGATTTGTAAAAGCGCCCCAAACTGGTTACATTTAGCCACGGTACAGCAGCCAACTTGATTATCGTATATAAGCCAACGTTTTAGAGGAGGTACATCCAGTTAGAACTGGTTATTTGAGGTTTGGTAGCGGGTAACTAAGGTATTGTAAAAACGAGTAGTATATTGAATATGTAAGTATTTGAAAATATGAATGACCTTTAATAATGAGATATAACAGTGTTGTTGATATACATAAGTTTTACACCATAGTAAAAAACCATTCTGCAAAGTTTGATAGGTAGAAGATAGTAAATTTGAATTTTTGAATCTAAATTGAATAGTATGAAAAAAATCTTTCGTTATTTATTTTTTATTATTGCATTTGCTTCGTGTTCTAAAGCAATAGTTTCTGTTTCAGAAAAGCAATTTCCTTCAATTAGTTTGATAAATCATTACGAGTTTTTTAAAGGTGAACATGAATTTAAACAATTAGGAACGGCTTTTTTACTCAAATATAAGAATGACACTTTTGCAATTACTGCAAAACATATTCTTGCAGTACTTAAACCAGATAGTTCAAAAAACCTTACACTGGAAAATTTTGTAAAAGCCTGGACTATGAGTCCATTAAATAAAGAAAATGAAATTGTTATTGTTGATAAATTATTAAACGAGAATAAAAATGAAAGTTTAAAATCTGAAACTCTTTACGAAAAAGATTGGCTCGTTTTTTCAATAAAAGAAAATAGAGCAAGTGTTATTCCTCTCGAATTTCGGGAAAAACCATTAGTAAAAGGGGAAAAACTATATGCAATAGGTTGGACACGACACATGAAAGAAGGTAATCAGCGTGTTTATGAATTTGAATTCTATAAAACTAAAGGAACCCATCATTTAATGAAGAAACTTATAATCCCAGAAAAAATGGGTGGTATGAGTGGAGGGCCTGTTGTTGACGAAGATGGTAAATTAGTTGGAATAGTATCAATAAGTGAATTTAGCTTTTTTGCAATGGAAAACATGCTTGCTCCTGTAGGTACGGTTGATTTAAAAGCATTCTTGGACAATTATCTAAACAAATAAGCCAAGAGGTAATTTATTAATGCTATAAACTAAGGTGTAAAACAAACTGTCAAAATTAATGCGGCCGGAAGTGGCACATTGAAAAATTTTTACCTTTAACAAAAAGTGTTGCGATAAGTGAAGGAATGGTGATTTACTGCCACACTAATTTTACTACCAACATTAGCGGCTATTTTACCGAACCGACCGCAAACAGCGAACTGAAAAATATTAGACGAAATAAATGAATTGTAAAAACTGCAACACCAAAGTAAATTCTAACTATTGTCCAAACTGCGGACAAGTAAAAAACGTGAAAAGAATAGACGGACATTACATAGTTCACGAAATTGAACACGTTCTGCATTTTGAACGTGGCATTTTTTACACAATCCGTGAACTCACAACCAATCCAGGGGAAAACATTCGAAAATATCTTTCAGAAAACAGAAGTCGATTGGTAAAACCTATCATATTCATTATCATAACTTCATTGATTTATACACTTTTAAATCACTTTTTCCATGTCGAAGACGGTTATGTGAAATATCACGAAGCTAAACCATCCACTGTAGGCTCAATTGTAAAATGGGTACAAGACCATTATGGCTATGCTAACATTATTATGGGTGTATTTATTGCTCTATGGTTAAAACTGTTTTTTAGAAAGTATAACTATAACTTTTTCGAAATTCTGATAATGCTTTGCTTTGTTATGGGAATGGGAATGTTGATTTTTTCAGTTTTTGTAATTTTACAAGGTCTGATGCATTTTAATGTAATGACTGTTGCAGGAATGGCAGGTATTTCTTATTCTGCTTGGGCAATCGGACATTTTTTTGACAAGAAAAAAGTAGCGAGCTACATAAAAGCAATCATTGCCTATATTTTAGGGATGATTACATTCTGGATTATTCCATTTCTTTTAGGAACAATAATAGATCTATTAAGCAAACATTAAAAGATATGAAGAACAAAATAGGTTTCAACTTTCTTTTTGCACTAATTTCTTTTCCGATTGGATTGGCATTGCTTCGGGAATTTGACTTCGAAACCTTTACATTTAAAAAAACGGCATTAGGTATTCTTTACCTTATTACCTTTGTCGTAACAATTTATCTGACATTTAAAAAGAAAACAAAATCACCAGAACAATAAAAACAGTCGCTAACTTCCTGTAAATTTTAATGGGGCAGAATTTTGGATTGTAAAGTGCTTGCATTTATTCACCCCTTGGTTAAAACCGGTGTTCCCGATTTGGAAAAGCGCCCCAAACCGGTTACATTTATCAGCGAAACAGCAGCCAAACTTGATTATTGTGCGAAGGCCAACGTTTGAGAGGGGGTATATTCAATTAGAACTTGTTAGTTGCATTTGGTAGCGGGTAACCAAAGTTTTGTAAAAACAAGGAGGGCGTTGAAAATGCATGTGTTTGAAAATTGGGATGGTCTTCATTAATTTGAGACATAGCAGCAATGCTGATTTAGGTAAGTTTAGCGGTTGTTAAAAAAAACAAAAATGAAAAAAGGATTTTTATTAGCTTTCTAGTTTTAATTTAGGGAGATGTGATTGCCAAAAATCAATAAAATTATGGGGAAGTAATCTTTCAGGTCGAGTTTGAGCTTAAGGAGTGCTCTGTAAATCTGAACTTTAACAGTATTCGTCGAAATTCCAAGCATTTCGGCAATTTCAGCGTGCGATTTATGATGTACCCGGCTAAGGATGAATATTTCGCGACAATGATCGGGAAGTGAATTTACAGTCTTTTCAATAGCGGCCTGCAATTCCTGTAAAGCAAGGTTGGCCATTGGGTAATCGGTTGAAACGGGTGAAATAAGTTCGCTCAGTGGAATAGCAAGTTCCGATTCGTTAAAAGTTTTTTTATTTTTCAGAATACGTCCGCTATAGTTAATGCATCCATTGTGAACGGACGTATAGAGATATCCGGAAATGGAAGTGTTTACTAGGGTGGATAACCGGTTTTGCCACCAACGGATAAAAACGTCCTTTACTATATCAGCCGATGCATCGTAATCGTGTATCATGCTTTTGGCATACTTGCATAAACGCGGATAATAACTTTTAAAAACGAGCTCAAACGATTTGATGTTGCCGTTTTTTATATCACAAAGTAAGGTTTTTTCAATATCGGTCATATCACCAAATATAGGTGGAACAATATTAATCAAAAATGTCGGTTGCTGGTTATAAAAAGTTTGTTGTTCAGGGCTAATACAAGAATAGGAAGGATCCGAATTAAATGTTTCACTATTTAATTTGGGAATTCGTGTTAAATAAAAAACTTACAATTATTAACTTCTTTTTTTCTTTTCTTCACCTTATCTTTCCGGGGCTGCGCTAGTGTTATTATGAAGAATTAAGGAATTCTAAAAAATACGCTAACAGCAAGGTTAGGCATTACCGGGTAAATCCAAAATCCCAGGTCATAATCGTTTACTTTTTTGGTTACCTGTCCTAAAAAGATAAGATAGAACCCTCCCTTAATATCAACACCAATTTTTTTTGAAAGGTAGAATTCTTTGCCAATTCCGGGGTTTATGGGGAACAGTTTATACGATTTGCTGAATTTATCATAAAACAGATAACGAAGGTTCAAGCAGAGGTAACTCGTTTTAAAATCATACCGGTTTATCCCTCCAAAGTACAGACTATTGTTAAGCATATAAATTTTCGCCTTCCCCGATTCGCAAGGATACCGGTTACTAAGCTCGCCGTAACTAAACCCAATCGAATAATTATTGATATTACAGGCTAAGCCTGCATGATTTCCTTCAAAAAAACCATGTCCCACCAAAGCCTTAACATTCCAATTCTTCTGGCTAAATAACGGGTTGGTAAGCATTGTAAAAACAATTAGCATCAGATATTTAATCATTTTGGGATAATGGTGTTGGTTTTCCATGCTATTAGAGTTGCTCCTGAAACAAACAAATTTACAGTTGTGAAAATGCAAAGCAAGGTATCACTTAATTCATTCTTTTACAAGGAGCATTTCAATAAGATTGGGGAGGGTGAATATATTTTGTAATGGCCGTAAGTATTTAGTAGTAAGTAGTAAGTGGCAGAAATATTTAGCTCTTTAAATAATAAAAACCCCCTTCGGAATTTGACTTCTGAAGGGGGTTTTACTATTAGAATTTAAATTATGAATTTGTCATATTTATTAAATTAGTTTGTATAAAGAATCTACCAATTTTTCGCATAAATACCTCTAACTGCCATTACTTTACAGGCATTATCTTTAAAACTAATCGCATAGCCAGTCTGATCTATTGATCCGGCTTCTGTTTCAATCACTACAAAATTTGGCGCGTTTTTAATCGCTTTTATAACTTCATCCAAAATATCAGGATCCTCTTTAAATTGAAGTTCTTTAGGGAAATCGAGAGACATTGTTCCTTTTTTCACATTAAGCACTTTACCATTTTTATCTACAATAATTTCAACAAAAACTCCTCTTCTCTCAGAATTGCCTATTTGCTCGGATGATAAAGCGACATTCTTCATTATAAAATTCCCGAATGCCTCATTGCTTTTATAGAAGTCACTAGTTCCATTAAAAAGAGGCAATGGCATTGGTGGCGGTGGAGGAGGAGGTGGTGGAGGCGGCGGAATAGACTGATCTCCCATCTTTTTTGCAGGTGGAGGTGGCGGCGGAGGAGGTGGCGGAACCTTCGAATTAAACGAGGTCTTTACCGTATCCTTTGAACTGTCATTTTGTTTTTCAACTTTTTTTACAACCTTTTTAGTCTCCTGCGCAAAATTAATGTGCGACAGCGACTCGGTAGCAATAATAGCAACAATTAGCATTGCCAGAATTGCAAACCATTTTTTAGAGCGGTTATTATTTGTTATCATAAAAATACGTTTTTTAGTTAAGGAACTGCTAAAACCGTTTACCGACAGCGGAATTGATAATCCGCATGCCTGTTTGAGCAAAAGCTGCCTGTAGTCTAATGCCGATGTTTCTTTGTTCAATGCTTCCTCATCGGCCAAATATTCGTGAATTTCCTTCACGGTACGGCGTATGTGCCAGGCGATGGGGTTAAACCACTGAATAGCTACAAAAACTTCGAGTAAAAATACATCCAGCGAATGCCACTGACGGATATGTGCCCTCTCGTGGTGCAGCATTGCGCTACTTTCTGCATCCGAAAGGAATTGCCTGTTGATAAAAATGAGATGAAAAAACGAAAACGGGGGATTATCCTTTGGAATAAATACCAACCGGTCGTTGCCAATTTTATGTATGCCAAATTTAACGATTTGAAATCCTAAAAATACCAGGCCAATTATCAAGCGGAGAACAATACTTCCCAATAAGATACAATAAACATTAAATGCCCATTTAGCAACCAAAGGAGAAACAAAAATCGTAGTACCAATTGATGCGGGAGAAGAACTCTGAGAATCCCTTAATAATTGGGTAAGATAGTATGCGGGTATTTCAATCCAAGCCTCGCGATGATACGACGGAATGAATTTTAAGGCAGGAATCAGCAATGATGCCAGGATGGTGATAATGAAATAGAACCGGAGCCAGCGAAATGCCTGGCTGTTTCGCATGAAGCAATAATATAAAAGGTATGCTATAGCTATGCCTGTGGACGATTTTATGATATATTCGACCATATCCTGAGAATTAAGATGTTTCCTGTTTTTTCTTCATTTCATCCTGTAATACTTTCATCATTTCTCCCATTTCTTCGATGGTAACTTCTTTGTCGCGTGCAAAAAACGAAACCATTTTTTCGTAGGAGTTGCTGAAATAGTTTTTCACCACATTCCCCATAAAAGCCCGCGTGTATTCGTCTTTCGATACAACGGGGAAGTATTCATGAATCTTTCCGTATACGGTATGGTCAACAAACCCTTTTGTCTCGAGAATTTTTACAACTGTCGAAATGGTTGTGTTGGCAGGTTTGGGATCGGAGAACCTCTCGGCTATGTCCTTTATAAATCCTTTCTTCAAATCCCACAGGATCTGCATTACCTGTTCTTCCGCTTTTGTGAGTTCTTTCATTGTTCTTATCAAATTGGCAGAACAAACATACGACTAAAAAACTAGTCGTGCAACTAAATTTATAGATTTATAACTATTTTTTTAAATAATTTTTAATTCGTTGATATTAAACAAAGAAGCCTTGCTTTTTAAAAAGCAAGGCTTCTTGAACGGAAGAACAGGCATGCGTTTGAAATGTGCACCATTTCTTCCCATAAATTATAATAACAGATTTTTACTTCTTCTCTTCCTTCGCAATGTCGTAAATAATTATTTCGGTAGCTTTTGCAGTAAGCGGGCCTATCTTGTCGCCAAACGATTTGAAATATGCGGCTGCAAAATGTGCGTCAATGGCTGCCTGGTTTTTGTAAGTTTCGAATACCAAAAAATTACTTTTTTCGTATGGATTTTGAAACAGTTCATAACCGGTACAACCAGGTTCTTTCACAGTGCTGTCGATCATGGCTTTAAAAAGCTGGGTAAATTCAGCTTCTTTACCTGCTTTTATATAAATTTTAGCGGCAATAATTTTGGCATAATCGGCATGTTGTTTACAGGTAGAATCTGATTTGCAGCAGGTAGAATCTTTTTTAGCAGTTTCACTTCCTTCTTTTGGAGGAGGAGTGTTGCACGATACTAAAAATGCAATAACAGTAAAGGTGAGGAAAAACGATTTTGTTTTCATAGGGTGGAAGAGTTAATGAAATTAGTGGTTAATAATTTAATTGTCGATTAATATAAATTGTCATCCAAATATATTGAAAATAACAAAATCTGCTCTAATTCCGCCAACCTTTCTATTTACATGACGAAAAGATTTTAATAACGATTGTTAACCCGAAAATAGCTGTTATTTTTGGCGATTATTATAATTGAAGTATTTAACTGGAAATTAAATTTAGCTATGCTGGTAGAATTATTTAAAACGGTAACCGATTGGTACATGTCCCATATGAATTATGGAACTATAACACTTTTAATGGCAGTTGAAAGCTCATTTATCCCCTTCCCATCGGAAATTGTTATCCCCCCGGCAGCCTGGAAAGCAGCAGATCCGGCAGGAGGATTAAATATTTATCTGGTTGTAGTTTTCTCTACAATAGGTTGCCTTATAGGAGCATTGTTCAATTATTTCATCGCCTATTTTCTGGGGCGAAAAATCATTTACTCTTTAGCAGAATCAAAGTATGCCCGTTTCTTTTTAATTAATAGGGAGTCGGTTGAGAAATCGGAGCAATATTTTGTAAAACATGGGCGTACATCAACATTGATAGGTCGTTTGGTACCAGGCGTCCGTCAGCTTATCTCCATTCCTGCCGGACTTGCTAAAATGAATATGCGCGATTTTATTATTTTTACAGCCATAGGTTCCACAATTTGGAATATTTGCCTCGCCATGCTGGGGTATTTCTTTTATTCGCAAAAAGAACTACTTGATAAATATTATAAGGAACTTACATACGGACTTTTAATTCTGGGCGTTCTATTTATTATCTATTTAGTTTTTAAGGCTCGAAAAAAACACATTAAAAAACAAGAAGCTAAATAATGGCATGAAGCATCCATACCGGTAAACTCAATATGCAAGGTTATAACCATCGGGATTCTTAGGACTTAAATTTATTACATAAATATCTGACGGATGAATATTTGCATCGATATTGGAAATACGCAGGCAAAAATATCTCTCTTTAAAGGAGATACAATGACTGAAATGTTAAATTTCCCAGTAGTAGATGCCACTGTGTTGAATAATATTTTTATTAATCATCCAACCATCCATCAGGGGATTTTAAGCAGTGTAAGGGCGGGCGACCATGAATTAATGCAGTTTCTAAAATCGACACTGAAAAAATTCATTGTTCTCGATGAAACAACTCCAATACCTATACAAAACTTATATCAAACCAAGCAAACCCTCGGAAAGGATCGCCTGGCAGCAGTTGTAGGGGCAAATTACCTTTATCCCCAAAAAAATGTTTTGGTAGTAGATGCCGGTAGCGCTATAACATTCGACTTAATTAACAGTAACGCCGAATTTTTAGGTGGAACTATTTCTCCCGGGTTGACAATGCGCTTTAAGGCACTCAACCACTTTACAAGCAGGTTGCCCCTGCTGGATCCGGCTGAAGGAACTCCGCTTATTGGGCGGAATACGAATGAGGCAATTATTGCCGGGGTTCAAAATGGATTGATTTTCGAAACAGATTCCTATATAAATGAACTAAATCGGCTTTATCCCGGGTTGATTACCCTAATTACCGGGGGCGATGCGAAATTCTTTGATAATAAACTTAAAAATGCCATATTTGTGGTTTCAAATTTAGTACTCATCGGGTTAAACAGAATCTTAAATTTTAATGCGTAAACTAGTTGTTATTTTAATCTCGTTTCTAAGCTTAACTGCTTTTAGCCAAACGAATACCTATTCCCCTTATTCAAGATTTGGGCTAGGAGATTTATCACGTCAGGGATTAGCTTTTAACAAAGCCATGGGTGGAGCAGGAATTGCACTGAGGCAGCCCAATACCCTGAACTTATTAAACCCGGCATCATACACCACCCAGGATACTCTATCGTTTATCTTCGATTTCGGAGTTTTTTCCAATATAACGAATTACAAAACCACTGCGCGCGAAAGTCAGGCATCAAACCTTTCGCTCGACCATATTGTTTTTGGATTTCCTGTAACCAAATGGTGGAAAAGCAGTCTTGGTTTGGTACCCTATTCACGAATGGGATATAGCTTGTTTAATAGACCAATATCTACAATAACTATAGAAAAAGAGGATGGGAAACATGCATTAACTTGGGAAAATGATTATCAAGGAACCGGAGGCTTAAACAAGCTTTTTTTGGGGAATGCATTTAAAATAAAAAACCTCTCTGTTGGCGTAAATTTTAATGTAGTATTCGGAACCCTTGAACAAACGCATAAATTGAGTTTCCCCTATGTTTCGGATTATTCAAGTCCGGAAAAGTATCAACGCCAGGCAATCCGGAGTACCCACTTCACTTTCGGCTTTCAATACGATGTGAAGTTAAGCAACGATTTTAAGATGGTTATTGGCGGAGTTCTTGAAAACAAGAGTCGGATGGTGTCTAAAACGTACCTGTTAAGTACAAGCTCCACTCCCTTTACAGCTATTAATCCCAATACCGGACAACCCGTAAATCAAATTTCCTTAGATACTTTGCAGTTTTACGATAAGAAAGTATATGACCATTTGCCTATGATGTATGGTGCTGGTCTATCGTTTAGCTACAAGAATAAGCTTACGCTTACGGGCGATTTTTCTACACAAAAATGGTCGGAGTATCAATCCTTTAATGCATTCGATTCTTTGGCCGATTCGCGTTACCTGAATTTTGGTTTGCAATACACTCCCGATCCTACATCCATTCGCAGTTACTGGAAGCGAATTAATTTCAGGGCAGGTTTTTATACCAACGACACATACCTTAAAATAAAGGGGCAGCAATTAAAAGATTATGGTGTTTCTTTTGGGATGCGGCTTCCATTAAAAGGGAGCAGATCGGCACTGCAAATTTCGTACGAATATGGGAAACGGGGAACAACCGATTATAACCTGATCGAGGAAAACTACCATGCTATAAATTTGAGTGTATCGCTATACGATTTTTGGTTTATGAAATCGAAATTCGATTAGTCACTTAAAAATTAAGTTATACTTCACCTTAAAATGGTTCGTGAAAAACAGAATCTCGTAACTGAAAATGGAAGGATTTCCTGTGCGGCCTTCATGAACGCTGCATATGTTATACGGCTGTTTTTTCTTTCAGTAATTTTAACCGGAGCATTTGTTTTTGTATCGTGTTCTAACGATTTAGAAGTAGTTCAATCGTTCAAAGATCCGACAAAAGTGCCCAAAACACAAGTTAAAAACACCGAAACCTTTTACTACGATTCAGCAAAACTGTTGGTTCGCGTAACTTCACCCAATTCGTTGTTTTATAAAGATGCAAAAGAACCTTATCTGGAGTTTCCTTCAGGAATTCACGTTCAATTTTACGATAGTTTGAAAAATGTAAATACAGAAGTGACTTCGAAGTATGCAATTTATTATGAAGCTAAAAAACTTTGGGAGGCCCGGAAGGATGTTGTGGTTATCAGCAAAGACGGCAAGCAGCTTAAAACGGAACAGCTTTTTTGGGATCAGAATCTGAAAATTATTTATTCAAATAAGTTCTGTCGGGTAACTACATCTTCAGTAAACCTGACAGGAAATAAATTTACTGCCAAGGAAGATTTCTCTACCTACGAATTAAAAGATGTTCAAGGACCACTACAGGTAAAAGATGAGTAAAAAAATATTTAGTTACATACTCGAATTTGTTTGGTTTATAGTCGGGGTAGCTGCCGGAGCTAGTGCTATAAATGCCCTGATAAACAGCGATTCGAAAAATGGATATTTGATGCTGACATTCAGTGTAGTTGGTTTTGCCATGTTTTATTTCAGACGACGGCTGCGTAAGAATCGCCACGACGATTGATTTGGGGGTGATAGTAACACCATAATCTATCAAATAAAATTATATCCATTCGCACAGCAGGTTATAATTAATAAAGGCGGTTTTTCGAAGTTTTTTTCCAGCCATCGAAGAACAATTACTTTAAATTCTTATATTCGTACCGCAAAATTTTAACGTAAAATACTGAATAGCTTATGCCTGTACTTGAGAAAATAAGAAGTAAAGCGGGGATTTTTATAGCCGTTTTCATTGGATTTGCATTGTTAGCGTTTATTTTAGGAGACTTTTTTAATTCTGGTCAATCCTTGTTTAATCAATCGCAAATGGAAGTTGCCACCATGAATGGTAAATCGGTTTCTTTTCCTGAATTTGAGACAAAATTAAACGAGATTACCGAAGTTTATAAACTCAAAAGCGGTCAAACCACTATTCCCGAAAATGTTAGCGAATCGCTTAAAGAACAGGCATGGCAAGAAATGCTGATTGAAAATGTATTGAACCCCGAATATGAAAAACTTGGTTTAACTGTTGGCAAAGATGAGTTAACCGACCTTGTTACCGGAAACAATCCATCGCCGGTTATCCGTCAAAATTTTGGCGATCCGAATACCGGAGAGATAAACAAAGCTGGTATTGCCCGTATTTGGAACAACAGCGAAGCGAATCCTACCTGGGAAACGTTGGTGATCGCAATAGAAAAAGACATTACTACCGAACGTGCTTACACCAAATATGCGAACATATTGCGTAAAGGACTCTATGTGCCTAAGTTTATGTCGAAAAACGATTTTATTGAGACCAACGAAAAAGTAGAAGTTGGTTTTATTGTAAAGCGGTATACTGATATTGGCGATTCTGCTGTTAAAGTTACTTCCAGCGACCTGAAAAAATATTACAGTGAGCATAAGTACCTTTTTGAGCAAACTCCTTCGCGCGATTTGGAATATATTACATTCGATATAGTTCCTTCTAAGGACGATTTTAATAAGGCTAGCGAATATATCAATAAAGTAAAAGCGGAGTTTGAAACTACCGAAGATGCTAAACTTTATGTAAACAGTAATTCCGATACCCAGTTCGATAGTAAGTTTTACAAACAAGGCGAATTGAGCGATTCGTTGAATAAGTTTATGTTTGCTGCAAATGAGGGCGCTGTTTTTGGCCCATATTTCGAGAACGAAACCTATAAATTAGCCCGATTGGTTAAAGTAGGTAATATACCCGATTCCGTAAAAGCTCAACATATATTGATTACCCCAACTGAGCAATCACAGGCTGGAGTTGATAAAGCAAAAGTATTAGCCGATTCGATAAAAACAGCCCTTGAAAAAGGAGGGAACTTTATTGAGATGGCAATTAGATTCTCTGCCGATAAAGCAAGTTTACAAAAAGGCGGAGATTTAGGTTGGTTTAAAGAAGGAATGATGGTTCCTCAATTTAACGATGCTGCTTTTTCGATGAGAAAGGGTGAGGTTAAAGTTGTGGAAACTCAATACGGGTATCATGTTCTTCAGTTAACTGATAAAGGCCCCGAAGTTAAAAAGGTTCAGGTTGCTGTGTTGGCCCGCAAAGTTGATGCGAGTACACAAACCAATCAGATAATTTATTCTCAGGCGAGTAAATTTGCTTCGGAGAACCGTACCCAGGACCAGTTCAATAAAGCCATTGAAGCTTCGAAAGGCGCTATTCAGAAAAAATTGGCCAGCAGTCTTACATTAAACGACAAAAACATTGCCGGTTTAGAGCAACCTCGCGCTGTAATCCAATGGGCTTATAAGGCAAAGAAAGGCGAAGTTTCGGAAGTGATCAACTTGCAGAATGCTTTTGTTGTGGCCGTGGTATCGCAGGTTCGCGAAGATAAATTTGCCAGTTTTGAGCAAGTTAAATCCGAAATTGAGTTAACCGTGCGTAAGGAAAAGAAAGGCGATTTATTAGCTGAACAAATTACGAAAGCTAAAGGCGGGGTAAGTTCTATTCAGGATTTAGCTTCCAAATTAGGCGTAAATGTTGAATCGGCTTCTGCAATCAGCTTCTCATCTTTTTCTATCGGCTCTGCTGGTATCGAGCCTAAACTCATTGCTACCTCCATGTTAACCAAGCCAAACCAACTGTCGGAACCGGTTAAGGGAAACAATGGCGTTTATGTAGCATATGTGACATCTAAAACCCCAGCTGAAGGAAAAGATTATACGATGTCGGAGCAGAAATTATCCTATACCCTTCAGTCAAGAGCAAATTATGAGTTTTTCGAATCGTTGAAAAAATTAGCAAATATTGACGATAATCGTGGTAAATTCTATTAGAAACAAGGAACGATTTGCCGGAAATTAGTAAGGTAAATAACTTATTCATAACCCTTTTATAAAAGGGACTTAAAACAAAAAGAGGGTCAGAATACTGAACCCTCTTTTTCATTTGAACTAACTACTACTATTTGTCAACTAACTATTTTAAATTCGTTTTGAATATCAGTGTATATATGTAATATAGCTCCAAATTAAAATGATCTTACTTTATCACCAACGTTTGGGAGTATCCCGGCATTTATTGAAGCAATTCTTTTACTTTCTGGGAAATGATCTTTCCATCAACCTTTCCTGATAATTCTTTAGCAGCTAACCCCATTACTTTACCAAAATCGGCCGGTGTTTTAGCCCCGGTTTTCTCGACAATGCTTTTAATGATAGCGTTT